>Ga0210059_1005955_pt1 | contig 19595 bp, 11 predicted proteins | sample Ectturendosymbi2_FD_188042 | JGI IMG/M metagenome (GOLD analysis project Ga0210059, IMG submission 188042) | Ecteinascidia turbinata endosymbiont from Florida, USA - Sample 2 (SPAdes) (version 2) | ecosystem: Host-associated > Tunicates > Ascidians > Unclassified | place: Key West, Florida... | reverse complement strand
CAAAACGAAAATTTTGTTTTTCGATTTTGACTACAAGACTTGCTGAATCCGTAGAGGGTATGAACAGCTCTCTAGCTCGATCGCCTGGCGAGTTATAGGATTGCAAAACTCTGCAAGAAAAGTGGCGCACGCGGGACTGAAAGGGATAGTCTCCGGCAAGAACCAAATCATCGCCTTTGGGAATGGCATAGGCATAGCCAGGGCTCCTCAACATGAAACGTCTGGTGATTCTGAAATAACAACGAAAGAAGACTTCGATTACTGGAGAAAAATAATTGAAGAAAGCAACTTAGATGTTTACCGACGAATTCACTATAAGCCAAACGAAGCTGAAAACTAAACGACTAAAGACACTAACACTCTAAAATATTGACATGTGTATCTTTTTGGTGTATTGTGAATCTGTACGTTGCACACTTATTGTGAATCATCTTTAGGTGAGAGTAACCTAAGATAGCATAAAAAATTATTATACTAAAAAATAACTTGAAATTGTAAATAGAATTAACAATGAAAGCAGATAAAACTATTGTTGTAAATACCTATTCGGAATTCACGATTAAAACACGTGACCACTAGAGTCGCGAACGCGCCGCGCACCACGCGATACGTCGTCACGTGACCACGGCACGACCTGCTGTGTTTTCCTCGCGACCTAAAATACACCACTAAAATCAGTCTTGCTCACGGTTGTCCTCGGAGTAGCATCTAACCTACAGGTAGTCTGATAAGTTAGATCAAGACCAAAAAGAAACAGTTGGCGAACGAGTGGGGTCTGGCAAATTCGTGAACCAGGACACGCTTGTAGCTAACTAATACCCCAGAACGGTTTAGGACCTGAACAACCTCAGGCTATAACCAATTTTCAGACAAACCGTTTCAGGTCAGTCTAATGGGAAAGTTTACTCTCTTCCTCCATGCAAGAATTGAATTCGCATTTTAACCCCTGTTGTTAACTCCTGATGTTTGCAGTAACCTATGTTACATTCTTTAATTGACGATACTTGATATAAACCCCTGTTGTGATGAATATCGCAGTGCTTAAAGTTATACTAATAAAACCATGAGTGAATACAATTTTGTTTTGATAAACTGAGCGGTTCGAGCGAAACCTGCGGGTCTAAGTTTCTTGATTGTTAACTTGGGCGTGCCATGGACACTTCCTATTAATCAGTGCTCTCGCGGAATTTGCCTCGGGTCCCCCTTTTTGGGAGTTATTCGATTATCCTGCATTTCAGCAAGAAGCCGCTGTCATACCCGCGCCCCCTTGCGAACCTTTCACGCCCCCCAGTGTAACAACCCAGGGTTTAGCCTACTTGTCGGACACTGGTGGCAATCGAAGAAATTTCGTAAAGTCGGAGTGCTCCGCAGCAGTTTGTAGTGATTTGTGACTCTGTGGGACCTTAAGAGCTGTTATTTGCGTAACACTCAGATTCTCACAGTTACTGACTTAAACTCCCCACAACCCCGATCTGACTAACATCCTCTTGCCTGAAACGTAACAGCTCGAACTAAGCCCTTCTCATTGTGTGAGGACGAGTTCTTGTAGATATTGCAAGCCAGCGTTTTTTGGATGTCACGTCTTATCGTCTTACCGTTGTGTTGTGTCAAAATACCACCGTTTTGTCACAATGGTTGGTTCTAGCGCAATTCACCCGAATTGTTGTAACAGTTAAGGGCGCTGTATCGATGCAGCTGTGCAGTTAATTGTTGTATGGGGCGCAAAATAGAGGTTGAAGAAAGTGCAAGTCACAAATTTTGATTTTTGCCAGGCAATTTTTGCGTCCCATCAAAGTGGCGCCCATGGCATAAGCCATGCCTACCACACTCTAGATGCGCCACTGGGCCCGCGGTCCGCAGGTTCCCCACCCCTGGTTTAAAGGCTTGAATTACAAGTAAAGTGAATTAGAGTCAGCTGATAGGCAATGTGGGATTCGTAGAAGGTTTGACTTCTTTGTTCAACGGTACACTTAACATTTGGAGTCATAGCAAAAGTCACTTCAACGAGATAAGCTTAGATAAGGTGTTGCTCTCATGTTGATAAATCAGAGGCGGTACACATTAGTCTGACACCTAACGTAAGAGGAAGCAAGATGTTTAGCTGTGATGGTGCTGAAGGCTTTTATTAAAAGGGACTTTATCCGAAACAGTGGCACTACTTAGCTATGACTGTACTAGAGAAAGTTGTTCAGAACGATTTCCTTTGAACTTGGTTGTTTTGATCACTGCTGAGCAATGAAACGGCGGATGTCATACGTTGTAGGGTTGGGCAATAATAGCAAAGCCACCGCAGTGACCTATACATCAAGCGAATCAGTCGCAATTATTTATTTGCACGAGGAAACTAGTTTCGTGTTCGACACATCTTCAGTCCTTATTCAAATAGAATGTTTTCTAGAAAAGAATGTTTTCTAGAAAAGAATGTTTTCTAGAAAATTCTATTTGAATAAGGACTGAAGATGTGTCGAACACGAAACTAGTTTCCTTGTGCAGATAAATAATTGCGACTGATTCGCTTGATGTATAGGTCACTGCGGTGGCTTTGCTATTATTGCTAGATGATAAGTGCAAGCCTGAATCGTAGCAAAGGGATGGAAGACCAGGTTGGAGATTTCCTCAAACAGCTGGCTGCAAAGCTAGTAGAACTTGTTTTGTTGTAGGGTTTGGTAGCACAGTTTTTCGAAATAGTGTTTAATTGTTATGTTCAATGTGAAGATATATTCCATTTTTCTTCAATAAGAACGAAACTTTATTTTAAAATTCTTATAAGCAAATTTGAGAGGTGGAAAGGGCGTCGCTTTTATGGTTGGCCCCGGCAGCACGTAGCCTCTCTACGCCAATGGCCAGAAGTACAGCATTTCCTACTTCTCACCACTAGCCAGAACTTTGTGTAATGCACCGGAAATATTGAATATGCTCTATTTTATTTAAATCTTCACTTTGGCGTCCGGCCGCTTTCGGGGATTTCGGTAAAGAAAACGCCTAAACGCACATGGCTTTGAGCGGAAATATCTCCGCTCCTGTACGGGTTACGGACCTGGTCGAAGCGTCAAAAGACGCGGCAAGTCTTCTAGCCTGCACTCCAATAATTTTTTTTGCTTGGTGGGTGTGGGTTTTTTGTGAGTGACTTCATAAATGGAGGACTTTTAGGCCACCTTGGCCTACTTTGCCTGGCCCTGGGCGCCAACCGTTAGGTGATAGTATTTCGCTGAAGTTTTTACTGGAAACCAGGCTACAATCCGAGTCTTTTGATACTTTGGATGACCTGCTGGGGTTTCAGGTTCAAAAGTTATGATCTAAGTTAGTAAAAATATTTGACTAATTAGACAATTAATTAATTTGTTTATTTTAGATCATAACTTTTGAACCAGAAACGCTAGAAAGTCGATCAAAGGCTCGAAAGACTCGGACTCGCGCTTAGTTTCCAATGAAAACTTCAGCGAAACACTTTGACCTAGCGCTTGGGCCCTAGGCCAGGCAACATGAGCCAAAATGACCCCAAAACTACTTCACTTATGACGTCACTCACAAAACATCCGCACCCCCCAACCCCAAAATTTTTTTTCTAGTGCGATCTACTAGACTGGCCGATCCGTTTAAGCCCTTAAACAGCTCTCTAGCGCAATCAGCGGAGGAGCTAGGGCGTTGGTAAGGCAACCGAAAACTGCTGTTGTTTAGGCCGAAATCGAAGTACGAATATACCGTACGCCGGCTCTCAAAGAACTTTTCATGACCACATACTGTAGCCTCCACACAGAGGCGTTTCGAGGTTAGATGGCGCCTGGGGCAAGAAACAAGTTTGGCGCCCCCCATGTTCGAACCTAAGGTCTTTTAGGAACAAATGTACTGAAGAAAGCACTTGCGACATTGTTGGGTCGTTTTGGCGCCCCCAGTGATTCGGCGCCAAGGGCGGTGTGCCCATTTGTCTCACCTTGGTACGACCCTGCTTCCACGTCTATTTGTAGGCTAATTGTTCTTTTGAATATCTTGAGCTTAAGTGGCATTTGCAAAATTCCGATATAAGATCTTAAAACTTGAAAAACACGTTTGATCACCAAATATACACGCACAAGGCTGCGAAGGCAATGAACATCATGGCTGTAGGTGTTCGTATGTGAAAGACCAAAAAACGATCGTGCAGAGTAGATAAAAGAGAAACCACAAGGCTGTGAAAGAATGTTCAGATTTTGTGTGACATGTTACCAACTCTTGCTTAACTTAGGAATGCGAACTGGGCAATGACTTGTCTCAACGCACTGCTCATTTGAGCACCTCGTTGCTGTAACCAGTACAATTCTCTTTGTGAACAAACAATTCATATATAATACATTTTGAAACAGGATCTTTAAATTAAAACCGTCAAAAACATTCAAAGGGATTAAACTGGAATAAAACAATATCATTTGATCCTAATGGAACAGAAGGCTACAACAAACGTTGGCCAAGGTTTTCCTGGTTTAGTACGTCAACTGTTGAGCTCCAATTCAAGGTCGAAACACAAAACAACCTTCAGGAACCTAGGGGTAAGTTCAAACAAGTTTGCAACTGTTTGATGTAGCCTACCTACACACGAAAACAATTACAACATAGATCAATCTTTATAATCGAATGCACTTCAATAACTTTCAGCAATAAGTATTTTTCCGACTGGATGTCTGTTTTCATCAATGTTGCTGAAAACTAAGTACTGCTGACCGAGGTTCTTAGCTAGCAGGCACGAGGAAGGAGGCTTCGGTCATAGCCTACGTCCAATGAGTCAACAATTATGGTATATCAATATGCAGTCTAAGAGGGTTTTCAGGAATATCATTCAGGAGCACAGGTTGGCTAATGAGAAAAACGTTCGAGTCTTAAGGCCAGCGATGGAGGAAGCTTTTTCAAAGTGTGTGTGCACAAGCCGAATCCGAGTACAAAGCAAGCATACTCCCACTTTATTTACACTGAACATAACGCAACATGTTTCATCTTAAACTAGGTTGCATCGAAAGAAATATAACCGCATGAGTAGGTTTTCAATACTTTAATGCTCAATATCTGACAAGGCCAGCTTCAAAAGCTTTCATATGAACTAGTTGCACATATTGAATTCTACACAGTGGTAATAAACACATCGAGTGTGCTTGAATGCAACAGAAGAACAATATACTTTCAAAATAGACTGTCATGGTGAAGGGCCTTGCCCTAGTAACAAACATCACATGAAAATCGTTAAAGTCAGGGCTGCGGATCCGTCGTAAAAATGACACATCTCCGTCTCCGGAGCTCTTTTCGTGAAAATTGCTAAGGATCTGGAACTCTTGGTTTTCATAAGCGTAGCTGCGGCTACGGATCCGGAACTCTTTTTTTTCATAGCATGGCACCAGCTCCGGCTTCTGTCCGTTTTCAGACATTGATATTTTCAAGTGTCTTGGTGTATCTCCAATTGAATCGAAAATGAATTATATCAAGTTCACAAAACTAAGAGAATACGCCACATTTTTCGAGTAATTTAATCTGGTAGTTTTTTACAAGCACCGCTCTTACCATGAGGAAATCAGCGAAAAAACAACAGTTTGCATGTTCAAATGATTAAGAGAACAGTTACTAGCAGAAACGTAATTCAAAATAACGGTGCTATAAACAAATTCTGGAAGGGCAGTCGCTGGTTTTCCCGTTAATGCCTGAAGACCTTTTGTTTGTTTCTAACGAACAGAATCAATAAAATGGCTGTTTGGAAATCTATATTTGTATCCGAGCATTTAAACACAGAACAGCCCAACTGACCAAGTGTTTTGCATTGGTTGCATGGTTTGCCTGGTGCAGTCTTGGCGATTCCAGCTAATAGCGCTGCCCGGGCAAGCCATGCAAAGAGCGCAAAACACGTAGTCGATTTCCTCTCTCACGTGTTATTTCTAACATGCACACATTTGCATTAACACAAATGTAAAGGTGTGTTTAAAAGCCCTTCATTCATAGAAATAGTATGACTTCTAGCGTGAAATTTACCTTCGACTTTTTTAAAATAACTGAAAACTTTTGAAGTCTGATCTTTTGCACTCATGATAAGCAATAATGCATCACAAAGTAAAGCGCAATTTAACCTGCAAAGCTTTGGAGAAAATAAGACTGGTTACCGTGCTCAAAACATAAAATTTGTTTCCACAGATGAAAACTTCAAGAAAAGTTCACGTTTGTTTACATTGCTTTTTCATGCCCTTTTGATAATGTACTGCTATGCAAAGCAATGGTAGTACGCTACCAATTAGCTATAATTTTCATGTTATGCTGCTACTGGCAAACGTAATGTTTCCTAGTGAATTTTGCCAGTAATCAAGTAAACTTTGCTGGTAAGCTTAGTGGTTTCGAATAAAAATTCCTACTTTACAATGGCGTCCCGTGCATTTCACCTGCAATGGTATCATATCTTAATCATACTCCCTCATATCTTAATCATACAGCAAGATTACACGACTACAAAAGCTATATCATATCTTAATCATACAGCAAGATTACACAACTACAAAAGCTATGGATGTTATATTGTATACCTACTCATAGCTCAGTTCTTTTTAGATCGCTAAACTACAACAGATCCGATTTGGTCATTCTGACTAGAAAGTAAGATGTTGTGGCAGTTAACGGTTTTCTTACTTCTACAACAGTGGTTCTCAACCATTTCGCTGAAGGGAACCAAATCTAGACCTACGCTTTGTTAGAGAGCCGCTCTAAAAAAATTTAACACAAGTCAAGCGAAACGTTTTGTTTTATTGCACTAACGAAGTCTGTTACACAAAATATTAGAGGTGTTATTGAAAGACTGCTAAGAGCCGCAAAAAGGATGCTTGAGAGCTGCATGCGGCTGTTAGAACAGTATTTGAGAATCATTGTTCCACAAGTAACACTCACCCTATCAGCAACGATGCCACAAACGAAGCGATTATTTAAAAAAGAACAGGGATACATCAAAGGCTTGCAGATCCATTGTTGCAGTCTGGTGTCGTAACTTGTAACTATTTTTCAAATGGCTATAGCTCCAACTCTGGTCCTAACTTTTAAACTGAGCTCCGGCTCCTGATTTTTAATTTGAGCTCCGGCTCCAGACAAAATGCCCAGCTCTCGCGCTCCGGTTCCGCAGTCCTGGTTAAAATACTGGCAGACCAGAGGTGTTTCACAAAATGAATAGGAATAGGCTACAAAGAAAACATATAGGATGGTGAATTCCTTACTGCTTAAAGTCACCATGTATCTATCTGAGGTACATACATCAATATGGTGAAAGAGGGGCAAGCCCTACTTCTTAAATTCTTGAAGCTGGGTACCAGACACAACTTTTAGTTTCCCTACAATTTTTAGCAGCCCTTCCTCAAAAAATTAAGGTACCTTACATCTTACACACACTCGTACAGTAAACACCTATTTGAAATGCTTAGGACCTACACGATAAATTTATTTTCAAAATCTAGCGCGGCCACCATTGACAGTAATGAAGTCTTGGCATATTGAGTGGAGATCGACTTGACCAATATAAAATCAATTCTAGTTCAAACAAGCTAATCTAATTGCTCTGAATGTCTAGTAACTTTGTTGACATATAACTTTATGAAGTAATTTTATTGCATTTGCAATTTATAGTCACGAATTACATTTCTCATAGTAAATTAGATTTCATTGAGTAAATTGCATATTCTGTCGCTTTGATTTCGAATAATTAAAAAATTTTGTAACGTGTGACTCTGATAGGATTTAATCTAAGTCCTCTTATTCTGGGTAAATAGTAAGCACTTTTTATGCGGATTTAAAAGAAATATCATCTGAAATCGTACTGAGTACTGTTATTACAGTACATAATACTAATCCAATGCCTTCAAAAATGTGTGGGCCATGGCCTACTAGGCCCCCACTCTTCCTCCCGGGGTTAAGCTGAAAAGTGTTATTACTTAGGGTAGATCAAAGATGGGGCAAATGATTTCGGTTCATGGAACAAAACCACCTCACATTGAGGTTGCAGCTTTAGAAAGGTAGTGATTATGGAACTGGAAAATTCTGAAGAGAAACGCTGTATAAGTAGCCTACATAGCTAAACAAGTACATAGTTTATACGACTGAAAGATAATTGAAAAGTAGATACAAAAACGTCTAGGGTGATGCAGCGAAAACATCTTGTCTTTTTTTGTCTGTTTAACCTCAGCTGTTTCTACATAAACGTCCTACCTCTGTTCCTACAGATCGTCCAGCTGGTTCTCGGCATTTTTGCTGTTGCATTAGCGATTGTCAACATATTCCTTTTTACTGACGAGCATGGTAACTATTTTGCGATGATTGCATCTGGTATTTGGACTGGAATACTGGTGAGATGATGCTCTTGAACTTGAAGTGGTTTGGAAGCTACCGTTTCCAAGCGCTGTCATGTCAAAGGCAGATAAGTGAAAAGCTCCATGACAAAAATATGATTAAAATTTGTAAGAAATGTTTCACGGAGTAATGACAGCAAAACAGGTATTAGTTTGATGATATTTTAAGAGTCAGAAAGTTCTTTTTACTTTTTCAATAAGAAGGCCACGCTCACTAATGTACCAACCGGTTGTAATTCTCCAATCATTTAGTAGCTGTTCAACAAATTTAGACCTTTTGCAGCTGTTGCGTAACTAGTCTCAAAAAAGGCGAGAAAGTTAAATCAAATCAGCAAATTTTCAAACTTTTCTAGAGGCTAGTTACTTGAAAACAGATGTGTGCAGATTGGAAACATCGCAAAGTGATGAAAGCTGAGCCCAGGCGATTGATTCTTCGAAAACCTGCAGCGAACCTACACCAAGAGGTTTCAAATGTTTTTACGTGTCTTATTTTGCAGATCATTGCTACTGGTTGCCTCGGCATCGCCACAACTATGTCAACGTCCGACTGCCCAGTGAGATTTTTGTTTTTGAGATTGTTGTCCATGATGTTCGTTTTCATCTGCATTTATCATTTATCTGCATTTAACGTATCCTTTCAACGAATATATCCATTGCTAACTGCGACAAGTAAAAAAGCGAATAGCTTTAAAAAGCAATTACGCTTAACTACCTATAAGTTGACGCTCACAAGCAGTGACGTTGATGTGAAGAAAGATTGAGTGGAACGCTACAATTAAGATCCAACGTGGCATTTGTGGAGACGGAAAATCATCTGTTTGGAAAATCACAAAACTGATAACAAAAATATCAACTTTTTGATACCACATGAAGACGATTTCCCCGAAAGAGTTGGGGAACAGTGCTTCCCAGGACCATTCCCGTGAACACGACATGCTTACAGGCGTTTTTGCGAATATTTTACAGTACTCCAACTTTTATTGAAAAGCAGTGCAATATAATTAGCTTCATATAAATCGTAAATTTCGATGGCAAAAAAATATGTACATAATTTTGTACTGATGAGATTCTATCTGTTCAAGTCATCTTCCAACACCTAGTCAGTTTCCCAAGAGATGTTTTTATTAAAACAAAATTAATACCCGCGAACTTTCAAACACCAAAACTTGGAAATACAATCAAAATTGTTTGTTTGTTTGTCAAAGTACGTACGTTTTTCTAAGTTCCTCTGGTTTGGGATGAAGTGTTATCTCATGGTTTTATTTATATTTGAACGTATCAATTGCTTTTGCATGAAGTTTGACGGTGATTGTTTGCGAAATTGCAATGAAACAACTTACTGCATAATGAAATGAAGACGACATCTTGCTTATTTTTTTCTGTGCAGGTAAGGTCAGGAATAGTCATGACCATATTTGTTACTGTGGTTTGTTGTGGAATGATGGCGGTGGAAATAATGGGAGCAATACTTGTAGGCTTTCCGTACAGAAAAAACTCGGTGGGATGCAGAGGATCTTTAACAATTCAAAACCTCAAGGACAACGCGTGGTTTGGTCAACTTATGTTAGATATTTTCTGATAAACATTCACGCAACAAATACAGTGTCTACTGGTGTAGGTCTTCCTGTCACGTTTAAAAGATTGATGCATGCGTTCATCGATTTTCACATCCGGTTTTCATCTGGTGAGGGTCGCGGTGACAGAGGCCCCAAGAGGATTCCATATCATCACCCACGGTGAACAGTTCCTTTCAACACTCCTTAAATTTTGGTTCCAAGGAGACAACATCAGTTTTAACCAGGGTTTTTTCAAGGTGTTTGAGGGACTCGATTCGGGTCCGTAGAATTGAACATCGGGTCCCTAGAATCAGCGAAAATCGGGTCCCTAGAATCATAGAAATCGGGTCCCTACAGGGCCATACCGGTTAACTAATATTTTCCTTGAAAAAAAAACTGGTTTTAACGTTCAGTACCACTACGACTCTTAAGTCCTTAAGCCTGCTACAGATGCTTACGGATAAAATGTTGGAGGGTAAACCAAAGCAGAGCAAGCAAACAAACTCAAGACTAAAATGAATAAATCAAAACACAATATGTAACAAATAAAACCTGAAAAATACACTGCTCTCTGATAATGGCTATTACTGAAACCGAAAAATTATCTGAAGCCAATGTATGGGCTGACAGATTCGACTTCATCGCTTTTGTGGAGAGTAGTTGCTTCAATACATGCATGTGCAAGTTTGAATTCATCGCAAAGTCATAGAGGCAGAGCCCAGTCGACTGGTTCCTAGAGAACGTGCAGCCAAACTAGAGCTTTAGTTGTTATCAGTTTTAACATTTTCATTTTTCAGTCTAACGCGTTTACTCTACAGCTTGTCTGTTACTGCACATAAGTAAAAAAATGTAGATGCTTTAAAATACAGACCTCCTCAAAGAGTGCATGATTAGTGCTGGAACAATATAAACTAACATTTTACCTTTCTACACACAAAACATCAAGATAATCTGGCAGAATTGTATCTTCATGGTAGTTATCTAGGACATTGCTTCTAGAAATAATGATCAGTATTTGACTTGTTGGTATGCTGGACGGCTGATAACTTACTTTTAAAAGCCTTCTTAGATTTTTAAAAGTTTATGTTATCTTCTGATCACGTTTTGCTGCTGTGAGTCATCCGCGACGCTCAGGATAAAGTAAAGAAGCACTGTTATTGTTTCGTCACATGTCAGCAGAGTAGGAGGAGGGCGTAGCCACGGGGGCGAATTCAGGTGCACTTACCCCCAAATATTTTGTGCGCCCACAAATTTTGTTGTACGCAAAAAAATTAGTTTTAAACATATAATAGAAACAAAAATATTTTTCCTCTAATAATGTATTTTGCCCCCTATATGATCAAACCTGGTTACGGGCCTGAGCAGAACTATTCGATGAAGTGTTTGCTTTAGACTTGTTGTGCTTCTGCCTGTTAGTTTATACGTAAAACATAATAGTTATTGTAAACCTGCTGTCGCAGTGTTTGTTTGAATTTATATCTTCTTTCCAGATGTTCGTGACAGCTTCCCACTCAATTTTAGCCATCATTGGATTTGCTGAGATTACTATAGCCATTACGCACTGCGTGTATTGCTGCATTACTATCTACGGGCCTTTTAAAAATGAAGATGCAGAGATGGTGAGTATATCCATGTGCATTGTGCAATATGTACTGCGACATATACTGAACATACGAGGAAATTTGTATTGCATTTATATTAATGCCTGTCAAGGGCGTACGCAAGGGGGGTTGGGGTTAAAACCCCCCTTGAGCTGGATATTTTACAAAACTTTATTATCTGTGCAAAGGAAATTAATTGTTTTCGCATACTTTTTGCTTGCAATTTGTCGGCTTAATGCAAATACAACGGAATAAATTTGCATGCAAATTTCAAGGAACATTGTAAATGGGCCAAAAAGTAATAATTACGTTTTGATGGGAATTCGGGCTATCGTCTACGTCCAGAAACCACCTCACCACTTCTTGCAGACCCTCCATCCACTACGCATGTTTAAGATTGTGTTCCGTGATAGTTCACTTTATCCGAAACAATTGTCTTTATTTTGTCTGCTAAGGCTGATCAGCGCAAGCGCTGACCGCATCGGCTACATTAGAAATTTCTGTAGCATGATAGAACTGTTGCACGAGCTCAAAAACAGCTTTTTTTAACATGGAAGCATTCAGGAATTTGATAATGTCTCAGCAGGGAAAAAGGAAAACTAAACGTTTGCTGGACCTCTAGGCCCGTAACCAGCTTGGGACACCACACCAGGGGGGCGAAGAGTTTTCTAAGAGGAGGACAAATTTTTTAAACTATGTCCAATAGTTTCAAAATACGTCCAACACATTTTTCCTGTGGGGATAAAAATTTTTCTAGGGTGGCTTTGCCCCCTCTGACTATGGGCGTGTGGACTTCCATACGTCACAAAAATCAAACATTTTCTTGCGTACTTTGTCTGCATTCTCAATTCTAGTGTAATTTAGCAACATTCGATCTTGCAAACCAGGATGTGCGCCAGCCAGTCCAGCCGCACACCTTCAATGCTCAACTGCTCGTATTTGACGAAACCTTAGCACAGCCTCATTTTGCAGCTGTAAATTGCCCTGACGTAGTGATGAGTGTGTTTCACTCCCCTGTTTTTTTTTCACTCCCCTGTTTAAGCGCAGCCTGATATTTTTGCACTAATGAACTGCTGTGTGGTAGCGTTGAATTTGTTTTTCTCCGATAGCCTAACTTGGAGCGCTGATAGCTTATATTCAGTGCAATGACACAAAAAATGAGTGGAGTGGACGTAGAAAAATATGCATTATTATATCAACAAACTTCGCCTAAACGTTGGTTTGGAAACATGGAAATTAGTCAAATTGTGACGTCACAAACAGCGCACAACAAATACAAATGACCACCATATGACCCTGAACTAAACACTCCCCCCATGAAATTTTTTTGCGTACGCGATTGATGCCTGTTAAGGTTTGCATTGTAGCTACAACTTGCAGGATGATATAGATGCAATGCCAAAGTTCTAGGAGATGGAAACAATACCCGATATTCTCAGAAGTCGTTTCTTGTAGCTTCGATTGAAAAAACGTGCTCCTGAAACAACATATGGTTCAGAAGAAGGTCTTTGTTAAATCTGGATTTTTCAGTGGCATTGAAATTCCACGCGGAGACAAAAACGTTTCCTAGTAACCCTTCAAAATTGAGACACGTGCTAAAATTCAGTCACTTTTTGGATACAGCTGTTGCGACAAAATGCTCGATGCTCACCTGCAAATCTGATTAAACGTAGTTGATAGAAGCAGGATTTTGATTTCAGGCTTGCTACCCAGGTTTTGCGCATATAACCTCTTATCACACGTCGGTCTGCAAAGCATAAGCATAAGATAATCATAACATAACACAACAGAAATAGTGAAATAGATCAGCGGTTCCTCAACTTTTTTCATCGTAAACGGGGGGCGTCAGTAACTTTCCAGGGGACGCGAGCTCTTAAATGCTGTACAACTTTGAAAATTTGATCAATAAATTTACCAAACACTACATTTTAAGGGAGGAGTGATAAAGAAAAGGTTAAGAACCACTGCCTTGGACCTTTTTATAGCTTTGTGAGTATTCGTAACTTTTCCTTGTTCTTAGCTGCTTTACTGAATTTACTCATGAGCACAAACGCATTCACTTTACCCATATACTGATTAACCCTTCTCAAAATTTTGCTTTCAAAATTGATAAGTTTAGTTTAATTTGAAATCTGCATGTTAGTATTACTAATCAAATGCACACAAAATCATTCAAACTGATGAAACTCAAAGACTTTCAGAAGGTAACACATGATAAATGCCATAGTACATCAGCGGCTCCCGAACGTTTCCATCTCACCCCTTAGACCTTTTCATAGCTTCGCGTGTACCCTCAACATGTTTTCGTTTTTAGCTGCTATGTTGAAGTTGCTTAGGTGAGCAAACTCAGTCACTTTACCCATACATTAATTTACTCTTTTAAAAAGTTTTACTTAAAATTGATAGCTTTATTTTAATATGAAATCTGCATGTTATTATTACTAATTAAAAGCACTTAAAATAATTCAACACAATGTAATCAAAGTTAAATAAGTAGACATAAAATCGAGCTAATATTGTGCCATAGCACGCCCATCAGTTCAAGCATGTCCCAGCGTTTGAAAATAATTGGTGATAAAGAATTCCAAGATGGTGCAAGTAACTCTATCAGAATTTTAAATGAACTACATTTTATAGGAAATTATTAGCTGCTATCTTATTAGTTAACCCATTATTATTTTAAGTTGAAAGTTTGATTTCAGTCAAAGGTCAGGTACGAAACATAATTTATGATATAGCTACCTTGTATGGGCTAAAAAGTTGAAGCTTCACTTTTTCGTTTAAGGTACTGGGCATCAGGCATGTGTGACGACCACATTGCCACTACTCATCGTCACCATCATATCTCACGCGCGGATTCCTTCGGGCATCATGCATAGACACAGGCCCGTAATCAGCTTGGGACACCAGGAGAAGCGAAGAGGTTTCTGGGAGGGGCCCAAATATTTTGAACTACGTCCAATACTTTTAAACTATGTCCAACACATTTTTCCAGGGGTAGCGAAAAATTTTTTAGGGGGCTTCGCCCCCTGGTACCCCCCTGATTACGGGCCTGCATAGAGACAACCGTATTCAAGAGAGCCCGCCATGTTGCATACGGTCCTAGGTTGTGGGCTGTCCCGTGGCCACGGGGGGGATTTGGTGGGCTAAGTTCCCCCAAACAAAGCTCCAATCCCCCAGACTGAAATATGAAATACTATAAATTTGTGCATTATTGTCAATTTTTGTAATGTCAAGGCCCCAGGCCCCCTGCACAAACGTAAAGCCCCCTGTTGAAGACTTTCTGGCGACGGTCCTGGTTGAAGCTACTACCGGATTGATATGCTCAAACAACACTCTCCATAAAATTACAGCTAAACCTGATTTGCTCATCTACTTTCAGATTCAGACTACTTTATAATAACTCGTTTAGAGCAAAGATGAAATTTGTTAGCTAACCAGATGTTAATTTCAGGCTGAATAATAATTACTCGCTTAAAACACAGATGAATCCCCAAAACGTGGTAAATGTAAAAATACGTCGCTTGTTTCACCTAAATTCTTAAGATCTTACGGTTTCCTGACCAGCAAAGATGTTAACGATAAGTAGCAAAAACCGAAATATCCATAGACCTTCATACAATTCGGGTTTCCATTCGCAGTAAACAATAGTTTAGTCAATTTCATTCACAAGAAAGGAGTTAGCCAAAAATAACCTTTGAGAAGACCAAATGTACCACTGGAGGCAAATGTAACTCCGTTTGTCAAAATAAAAATAACACAGACGGAAATGTTCTCACCATCAGGGACTTTCACATTTATTTGATTTTTGCTTTTCACGATTTCATTTAAATATAGGGTGTTTGTGTTTTTGTTCTTTTACGTTTTTTTCCGTGTTTGCGTTTTCTTCGTTATGCAATTACTCTAAACTCTAGAGGATTGATATTTTTGATCTACTGTGATCACTGCAACATTCTCATAACATTATTTTTATCAATAAGTTGATTTACTTTACACGGGCTTCACATCTCTTGCGCTGAATCTTTGTTACCAAGACATAAATTGAAAAACAAAAGATATCAGAAAACATTCTTTTTGTAATGTTTCATTACGTTATTTTGCATTACGTTTCTTATATCCTCGATTTGTTTACTTAAGCAATCCTGTCAGCAATACAACTGAAAAATTCACAATATGGCAGGTTTTGCAAGCACTTCCCGGACAACCAATTGTTCAATATATGGCTCATCCGTTGTGTATCAAAACTGCTTCAGGACGTAGTGATTACCCAGGTAAATACAAAAACGTGCCTGTAATAAGAAGCATTGGATGTTTTGAGGAATGTCTTTTCAGTTACCTTCCTCGTGTACATTTTAATGTACCACGCTTGTGCAGAATTGATAGAAACAATTATATAAAAAAAAATATGCTGTCACTTTGAATACCAGAAAGACAGACTTTCAGTGACAAGAAAGAACTGCAGTTGACCTCATGCAGGGCCGGATTTACTTATAGGCTATATAGGCTTAGGCCTAGTGCCTCAAGATCCAAAGGGGGCTCCAACAAACTGTGGTACGCTTAGAGTCAATGGCCGGTATTTGATCATTTAGATTAAACTTCGTCAAAAATTTATGTCTTAATTGCTATTCACGAAATTTTGCTTCGTTCAACTTTTGTGGCGATAACGCCAGAGTCTTCCGAGTTTCCATGAATCTCAATATGGCGGTTGGTCAAGCCGCATACCAACTATTGTGTCGATATACTCAAAGCACATTGGCTGCGTCCTGCCTTTGCTGAATCGTACCGATTGCGACGTGTGACTCTATCAAAAGAACTTGTGGCTGTTCATGTTTGAAATGCACCTGATGAGTGGCATAACTGACGAACCGCCCCCTCCCCCCCCTTGCCAAGCTAAATGTAAAAACCGGGCACCTACCTAGCTTGTATTTTGGTATTTACTATTCTTTTGGTTTCAGTAGATTGTTGTTTTTTTGCGTTTTTGGGAGTGTTTTCCGGTGATTTCGGGTTTTTGTATAGCCGTTCAATACCGGATTTGCTATTGTTTCTCAACTATTTCCTGAGTGTTAGCCAGTGGGCTCCCTTCAGCTATGCTTCTCCCTGGCTCGGAATTCTAGTGACGTTACTGGCTACTACACCTGATCAAAGCAAGGTTGTGCTGCAGATAAGAGCTATGTGTTGGGCTAGCAGCAGTATCCTACAATTAAATCATAGTTGCTTCTTAGGTGACTGAGAAATACAGTAGTTTTGTCAGCGTTTGTATCGCGTAAAGCTGGATTGGTATTTTTAGATGTGATTTTTTTCCATTTGAATTTTCTTCAGTAAAGTCATTCAGAAATCAGATTGCTATTGAGTACTTGCGCAAGTTTGTACTGCTCCCATGCTAAGCAAATCATAGAAGATCTTGATGAGCTTGAACAGCAAGCGAAAGCCACTTTGCCAACTGGCAACCGCAGAACTCTTTCCCAACAAGACAGAGAAACAGCCAAAAATGACAAAAGTGCGATTGGGTGTGATGCCTTAGATTAGAGGTTCTTAGTTTATGCAATCACGCGAAGCCTTATTTCGGAGCTTGATGGTCACTAACTGCTCAGGCTAAAGGTCCGTTTCAAGATTCAAAAGAATTAAATATGAATCCCTTTAACGACCGCGCGAGCCAATAAATTGGCGCGAGGTTTTTTGGTTATAACTCGCCAGCCGCTATGGCTAGAGAGTTGTTCAAACCCTCTACGGATGCGGCAAGTCTTCTTGGTTCTATTAAAAAAAACATTTTTTGATTTGGGTGAGGGGTTTGCCTGGGAGAGGCTCACAAATTGGAGGTGTTTTTGTTTTTTTGACCAACTTTGACGGGCCTTAGACGCCAATCCAATGGGCCAAAATTTTGGCTCAAACGTTTTTTGAAAACTAGATGATCTCCCGCGTCGATAGAGCCCTTGCGTGACCTTCTAGCATGTCTGGAACCAAAGTTATGGCCCAAAAACCCCATTTTACCCCCAAAATCAGAAAATGCTGATTTTCGGACAAAACATTCGACTCCGACTCCACCCAAAAACCTACGACTCCTTACGACTCCGGCTCCGCAACCCTGGTCCTGACGCTGTGCATTAAAGTCTTTTTGAAGCCACACGTACTACAGTATATGGGTGCAGTGTGTTTTTTTTTGTTTTGAACACATATAAGAAAAAACAGATGTGATTCTTATAAAAACGTAGACCATGTGTTTTGTCAAATATTTCATTTGTGGCAATTTCGGTTGGTTTGCCTGTGGCAGTTCATCATCCTGTCCCCGCCAACTAATTAGGATTTTAACAATTTCGTGCAATTTAACGCTTTTGCGTCAAAGGCAGCAACAAATGCAGTGATCGTGGGCACTCCAGTAATGAGTTAGAATGTTTAATGACCGTACTTTCAGAGCGTCATTTTCGGATTTTCGCAAATTGATTAACGCTTTGCATTTTTTCCTCGCAACAATGGAGAGGGGCCTCACAAGTGGATTAGCCTAGGGCCTCGCATCAGTTAAATCCGGCCCTGACCTCATGCATTCAAAATATATAGATTGAAATATAAAAAAACAAACACTATTCTTAACGTGGGAGAAAAAATTGAAATTCAAGTTCATGCGTTTCAGTTAAACCATGTCAGACCAAAGAAGTACAGAATAAATTGGATATTTCAAGCTATATGCCTTGTCTTGCAACGATCATAAGTATGCATCCTCGCCTTCAGTGAAATTGATGATCACGTTGGTTCAGATTTTCTATTTTGAAAATAGCATACCGATTTTTTTGATTTAAAGTTATTTCTCAACAACTACAACAACAGCTACAACAGCAGCAACATCAACAACAACAACCTTTTAACCAAAATTTTCAAGCAGAAAGCGTAGATCCAGATGATGTTCCTGCACAACATGGTAACATACAACCGGGGCTTGTTCCTACCGAAGCAGATGCTGGTTCAAGTGAGAAGCCAACGTCAGTGGTATAAAGCCAAAACTATTTCAACAAGGCTCCTTCGCACAGGGATAATGGAACGAAAAGTGAAACCTGAAAGCTTTGCAGTGATAATATTTGAAGATTTTTTACCTTTGAGTGCGAGTAACCATTAAAGCCATTTTAAACAGAGTGATTTGGCGTAATTAATTTCAAATTATGCCATATAAGGTGGGGGACAATATAGTTGTACTAAAACTAATTTGAAAACAAACACTTTGCTTCCGATGTTTCTTATTTGACTGGATGATGAAATATGTCAACTCCAGCATGGATGTCTTTTCTTAAATTTCGTTTTCATCTTTACAACTCTTCTGAAAATGAAAAGATACTAATTTTTTGAAGTAAATCAAGCAGAGTTCCACAACCCACTCCTGAATCTGTTTGAGTGAAATCGTTTTTGTTCTTATTTCTTTGCTGTTTGAAACGAAAAATGTAACAAATTTCATGGTTGTTTTTCAAGGTACATTGTATCTAAATTACCAAGACTCAAACTAATACAAGCTAAAATGTTTGTTCCAACATCCTGTTCGGAATGGATTGCAATGAGATGACGGATACAAAGGCAAATGTAATCTTCAATGTTACCAAACTCTCGTTTGCTGTTTGAAAAACACAGAAAAGTAGAAGTTTGAGTTGAAGAACAAAGTGTGATTGGAACACCAGAACACCAATTTTTGTAAAAGGAGTAGTCAGCAGCGGAATGGCAAATGGCATGAGTGAAATAGCTCCTGAACTACAGTAGATGGTGTTGGAAATTCCGTTCTAACACAAAGTGAAATGTGTAAAACGTTGTTCCTGAAAAATAAAGTAGGAAATTAGATCAGAAGACACTTAGGCAAATTCTTTCTGAAATTGAACAAAGAGATTCTTGATGTCTTGTTTTGAAAACCCCCCTTGAGCTTGATATTTTACAAAACTTTATTATCTGTGCAAAGGAAATTAATTGTTTTCGCATACTTTTTGCTTGCAATTTGTCGGCTTAATGCAAAACAACGGAATAAATTTGCATGCAAATTTCAAGGAACATTGTAAATGGGCCAAAAAGTAATAATTACGTTTTGATGGGAATTCGGGCTATCGTCTACGTCCAGAAACCACCTCACCACTTCTTGCAGA
>Ga0210059_1005954_pt1 | contig 19595 bp, 9 predicted proteins | sample Ectturendosymbi2_FD_188042 | JGI IMG/M metagenome (GOLD analysis project Ga0210059, IMG submission 188042) | Ecteinascidia turbinata endosymbiont from Florida, USA - Sample 2 (SPAdes) (version 2) | ecosystem: Host-associated > Tunicates > Ascidians > Unclassified | place: Key West, Florida... | reverse complement strand
TGGAGCAATTGCCTCCGTTTCTTCCCTTAATCCGGCCATGACTCTAGTCATTTTCATTTATTGGGCATGCGAAAGACAAGGAAGTATATTTCTTGTATTGTGATCAAAAAGCTCGAGCGGCAATTACGCAAAGCTTCGCACTATGGCAACAAGCAACAATAGAAATCACCCGATGGGATCACTCTATTATTGCTTATTCGCCTCACATATATTTGCGTGTTGCTCTTTGCACACATCCCGTTTGTGGTGAATCACACTTTCAACGCAACACCAACCGAGAGGTTGCAATAACATCCTCTCCTTTTGCAATGAACTGCAACTATCGCATGTTCTTTTTGTGAAGGTTGCACCAGGCACCATGGGCGCAATTTCGTGGGGGACGCGGCGGACGTGTCCATAGGCGGATCCAGGATTTTTTAAGGGGGGCTCAAGGACGAGTTCATCCGGATGTGTAGTGACTGCATAGCAGTGAAGACCCAACTGTTCAGGTAACGTTTTTTAACCAAGGCTTACTGGGAGCAGAAGCGGTCTTCAAAAAATTCAGAAATATTCTCAAACTTATCTAACCTTGAAAAAGTAACTTGTTGAATGTCGGAAAACTTTCAGTATTAGCAAAACAAAACAGGTCCACGCCGAAAAAACGCGTGGGACAGGATTTGAAGTGACACAAAAACTACACGAAGAAACTTGAAATGCCGCCAGTAACCTTTGTTGACAGTCTGCGCAAGATCCATGCGGTAGGCTATTGTATTCGAAAATTGCAGATGTTCACGGAATAGAAGTTCATGACGTTCGGACTTGAAAATTTGTTTATTTTTGGAAGATTTTCTGATTTTTATTGAATAACACCAGAGGCGTAACGAGAGGAGCAAGGGGGCGCAATTCCCCGGGAGCCGAATCATTGTGGGGGCCAAAAAGTCACAACAATGTCATAAGCACTTTTTTCAAAACAGCACATTTGTTTCCGAAAAGACCTCAAGTTCGAACATGGGGGCGCCAAACTTGTTTCTCTCCCCAGGCGCCATCTAAGCTCGTTACGCCCCTGCACACCACAATTGTCTAGCCAAAATGGCGAAATTTCTTTACAAAATACCTGCTCATCAGTGACAAACTATCAATCACAAACTATTTAAAACAAATGTTGTTGATTATCGAAATCATTTGACCATAGAAAATAACTTGAAGGTCGAAAAAAGGTATATTATGTCGAAAATAGGCACAACTTTCCCTCTCCCCCAAAAAAACACGTTTGGGGCACGCGTAGAGACAAACATACCAAAAAACTCGAAAGCAATAATTATACTGGCACTTTGCCCTGGAAGGTGTTTATTGCATCACAAGGGCATTGAAAATGATCAGACAATAGTTGGAAACGTGAAGTTTGCAATGAGTCAATGACCAAATTCTCATTTTCTACGAAACGCGACTATACCGCGGTAACGCAATTGTAAAAATGCTGTACAGTAGTTCGAAAAAAATTATTAGAGACAGCAGAATGTTGGTGGATGAAAAAGCATCTGATTTCGTGCTGAGATTTTGCCCAAAAATTGTTGCTGCCAGGCAGGGGTGTATTGCTAAAAAAAAAGGTATGGGCACGACGTTTTCACACCAAAAACAAAGGAAGACTGATTCGCCTACAAGAATTTCCTCACTGGATCTTCCTGTTTCACTTCCGTGCTACGGTCCTATACACGAGATAACTTGTCATTTATTCATTTATGCTGCTCCAGGCGCTGCACGTAGAAATTTAAATGAAAAATCTAAATCGTCAATTAACGTTACTAGTGCAAAAAGATGTGGGAATGGGAACGCCGTTCACACCCTACTACACCCTGCTGGCAGTTCTGACGCTAATCAGCAGTCATCTTTAGGAGCCTACAGCTAATCTAATGCGCTTCATTTTTAGCCTACCTGACATGTAGCTTACGTTTTACGATTAAGTTTGCTGTTTTGGAGTTTACGCCGTCGCTGAGCGCTCTAACATAGCCTGTAGTTAACTGCATTGTAAGTTGGTTGTAGCGTAATTTTAATGCCTTCGCTTAACTACAGTAGTAACATGAGCTGCACTCACTCATAAACGTTTGTAGGTAAAAATAGTATGATCTGAAGCTTATTCCACTTTTGTCCACAGTCTACTCAGTCCCTCAGTCCCGTCGCCGCGGGGAGGCTTGGGTGGGGCTTGGTCCCCCCAGACAAAGCTGCAAGCCCCCAAATGGAAACATGAAACACTATAAATCAGTAGAGTTTTTATCAATCTTTAGAATGTCAAGCCCCCCCCGCACAAACACGAAGTGCCCTTATTTAAAACTTTCTAGCAACGGTTCCGAGACTGCTGATTATTCATCTTTTGTCCACAAGAATCCCAATCTTACCCAAATGAAATAAGAGTTTAAACACTAAACGTGCGCAGTGGCATGGCCGGCCCAAAATTTTGGGTGGGTCAAAATGTTTGATTTTAGGCGAGCAACAGTATATTGTTTGAGATACTGCTTCTTAAAGCACAAAATGACTAGATATTCTAAAAATTTGGAGGGGCCGTGGCCCTCTGGCTGCGCTTATGTACGTGTGGGTTATATAAAGTATATGTAATGTAAATACTTTATGTAAACATTTACGTATTTACATAACATTGGGACCATCTTTTTTATATAAAAACTTGTTTATTAGAAGTTCCATTTGTAGTGAAATAAAGACATCAGACTGTCCGAATTCAGCAATAAAATCTTTGCATTGAATATTTTCGTCCCTATCCCTATGCAAGAAATAGTTTATTTAAAGGCTATACAAAAAAATCACCCCAATGGACGTTTCTGTGTCGGGAACCATCAATCAAAGAAAGTATCTGAAAAAATTTAGGGGGGCTTCAGCCCCTTTAGCCCCCTGGATCCGCCTATGGTGTCCCCTCATTTGTTTAGACGGGGGGACATAATATGCCATGTCCCCCGCACTTTTTCTCGTAGATTTTGTATTTGGAGAGGTTTCAAAACTAAATTTGACGATTGTCACGTTTTGTGTGAAGAGTTTTTCACGTTAGATGTTACACAAAGCTATCTTGATGTTGAAACAGAGTTCGGTGTGGTGTCACTGACTCTGATATTTTTACAAATTTTTACTTTAAAAATGATCTTTAGCATTTTGCAAGTTTCTAGAGGTCGCAGAAGATTGTTAACTGCCTCTGTACGACATTTATCTAGTGTGGTTTACTGCAAGAAATGCCACTGTCGTGAAACAGTGAAGTTTAACGGCTGCAAACGTGAGAGACCACAGTACAACCGCGATTTGTTTCGTGCAAAAACGTTGGCTAATTGGCTTTACTGTAACGTTGGTTGTCCACGTATTCAGAAACAGACAGTGTAAAATTTGAAGATCCAAGCGTAGCCTATAATGTTAGAAAGTTGCATTTCAGGCAAACCTCTGCGAAATTTTTGCCGAAAACAAACAGCAGCACTATGGTGGAGACTTAGTTTTAGGATGGATAGTTTTGCAAAAGACTGTCTTCAACCATTAGTAAACAGGCTTTCCATCAAAACTTGAGGTATTGACCTAGTTGTATATTGTCCTATAACTCAAAACATAATGACTTGACTAGGAATTAACGATAGCTTATACATTTAGCCTTTTTTGGTGTATGTCACGACAAGGGTGACCAACAAATTCAAAAGATATTTATACCCACAATGCAGCAATGCTTTCATCCAAGTGCGAAACATTTGCTTTACAGGTAGCCTACGCATGGGTGGCGGAACTATTTTCAAAGTGGGGGAACAAGTACACGTCAAAAAATGTGAAACATTTTTGTGATTTGAATTGGCTACTGTGACGCCACAAGCACTGAACTATGACGTCATCAAATTTTGTCAGCATGTTTAAGCAATTTTATTTTAAATTTGATAAGCCCTCAACGACCCCTATCTACACAACACCCTATCTATCATACACTACACTGTGTTGAGCACATAATTGTAACTACTAGTTGTTCTTAGTCTCACATAAAAACAATTTACTTTAACAATGGACCCAATACAAATTGTGTTACTTAAACTTGTTTAGGCAAAATTCGAAATTTAAAAGTGGGAGGGCCAGGCCCTCCAAGAAAAAAGTTGGGGAGCCTAGACCCATGCGGTCCTCCAGGTTCCGCCACCTATGAGCCTACGTAACACCTAGTTTTGCTGGACATTCCTTTCGTGTTATTTCAGGTGAAACTTGGGACCGTTTGCCAATTCACTGTTGTTCACTTTGATTTCTGTTTAATCTCAAATATATTTTTGTGTCGTTATGCATGTATAATTCTACAATAAAACTTTTGACATTAATTTTGCCTATTAAAATTTGATGTTAAACCTGAAAAATTTGATAGTGAAAAGACTGAAATGAATGGCATAACTGACAGAAGTCACAAGGCAACAGTCACCAGCAGACCCGTAACCAGCTTGGGACACCAGGTGGGACGAACAGTTTTCTGAGGGAGGCCCAAATTTTACGTTGATAGCACGTGACAATGCGTTACATAGCATGTAACAACGAAAACAATGGTTATGCATACAATATGTCCAAGACATTTTTTCAGGGGGGAAAAAGTTTTTCCAGAGGGGCGAAGCCCTCCGCTTAATTGCGGGCCTGGTCACCAGATGATTAGGTATGCAGAAATGACATTGCAGGCTAGATTGGTAAGTGTGTATGTATGGAGAAAGACGTCTGGTTCGTGTTCATTTGGATATATTGAAATCTTCTCTAATTGACTTGGATAATTCTGCTTGGGAGTTTGATGCTGGGAAAGGTATTAGACAAACGATATTTGGACAATCGAAAGGGTACCCAACAGCATCCAGGGGCTGAAAGGGGAAATTGAAAGGATACATCCTCCACCCATCAGCAGTTAAAATAAATTGTAGCCTAAATCATTTTGTGAACTACGTCAATTTGGCCAAACATTTTTTGGTACTGTAAGAGGATATCAATGGAGATTTGGCTAGGAGTGGGGCTGCATGCTTGATGCCCAGTAGCCAAATATTTGTAGCATTTTAAGGAGCAGAAGTGTGCAAGAAAAATATTTAGCTACCACACCTTGCAATATATATATCGTACCTTGCAATTTATCGCCTTTTTCAGGTTAAGCAACTTAAACAAGACATTAAATCACGTTGTAAGCCACACTTCCTATGAAATGCATGAAAATCGATGTGTTCTACTTAAGAGTGGTATGCACGTACGACCAATGAACTTCACTGTTTTGTGCACTCCAACTGACAGCTCTAATAAAGCCCAATTGATGTGGTCTACTATATTGCTTTGCTTGTTTGTATCATAGTCTGATAGTAGTGTAACCAAGCTGAACTACAGTATACCATGCCCAGCAACAAAATTAAGTTTATTAATTTCTAAATCATTTGTAGGGATAAAGCAGAGCGTGATTAGTGTTGCTTTGAATACATCTCTAAAAACAAGATTGGGGATCTGTATTTACATAATTTCACTTCTGCATAGGCCCAATGACTATATTGGTTTTATATCAATCTGTCCCGCCGACATTTTATAACAAAATCGCGCCCATGCCTGGCACCACCTTCACATCCTGGTCAAAGCGCACCACTTTGTTGTGATTGGAGAGGCCGAGCAATAGGCTAAGTGCGCAAAACTTCACACTGTGGCAACAAGCAACAATAGAGATCACATATTCTCATTCTATTTCTGCTTGTTTGCGCCACATATACAGCCTACGGGTGTTCTTCACGCACATCCCATATGTGGTGAATCGCATATTGAACAAAATGCTAACCAAGAGATTGCAACACTTGCAGCAAGGTTGGGCTAGACCAGTGTTTCTCAAAGTGAGCGGAATCGCCCCCTTGGGGGCTATACTGATGGCCAAGGGGGGGGAAAAGGGGGCGATAGTGGGGCGAAACAACACAAAGGGGGCGAAAATGCTCAACCAGTAATCGATCAATGAGTTAACTTCAGTGGCCTACAATTATGATTTGTTAGTTTCTTGCAAATTTTAGTTTAGCCTACTATGACAATCGTTGGAGGTTGTTGCTAAAGGAATTTATCCATTGAATTTTTACTCTGGATCGTCTATTTTGCCCGACTGCAGAGTGGATCATTTCAGGAGTGCGGAGCCGTCGTAAAAATGACACAGCTTCGCCTCCGGAGCTCTTCTTTTCATAAACATGGCTCCAGCTCCGGAGCTCTCCATTTTCATGGCTCCGGCTTCTGGTTGTTTTCACACATTAATATTTTAATTGTCTTGGTGTGTCTCAAGGTGAACGGAAAATGAATTAAGTACACAAAACTAAGAAAATATACCAAACTTTTTTGAGTAATTTAATCTGGTAGCTTTTCACAAGCAGCGCTCTTACCACGAGGAAATCAGCGAACAAACAACAATCACAGGTTCAGACAATTCAGAAAATAGTTAGTAGCAGAAACGTAACTCAAGATAGCGGTAATATAAACAATTTCTGGAAAGGCAGTAACTGGTTTTTCCGTCAACGTCTGATGACCTTTTGTAATTTCTTAGGTCCAGAATTAAGAAAATGGCTGTTTGGAAAACTGCATTTGTGTCCGAACATTTAAACACAGACCAGTCCAAATTAACCAACTGTTTTGCACTCATTGCATGCTTTGCCTGTTGCAGTCTTGACGATTCCAGCTAACAGCGCTGCCCGGGCAAATTATGTAAAGAGCGCAGAACAGTCGACTCTCAAGTGTTCATCCAAACATGCACACATTTGCATTAACACAAATGCCAAAATGTGTTTGAAAGCCCTTAGTTCAAAGAAATACTGTTACTTCTGGCAAGAAATTCACATTTGACTTATTAATAGCTGAAAACGTCTGATTTGTTATCTTTTGCACTCATAATAAGCAGTGACGAATCGCAGGGTAAAGCACAATTTAACACGCAAAGGTTAGGAGAAATATGACTGGTTGCCGTGCTGAAAACAGATTTTTTTCCACAGATGAAAACCTCAAGGAAAGTCCACATTTGTTTACACTGATTTTTATACCATCCTGATAATGTATTGCTATGCAAAGAAATGCTAATTCGCTGCCGAATAATTTATTTATAACTTTCGTGTTATACTTCTGCTTGTAAACGTAATGTTTCCTAATGACCTTTGCCAATAATCTATGAACCTCGCTGGTAAGCCTAATGGTTTCTAAAAAAAATCCTAATTTACAACGGCGTGCCGTGCATTTCACGCTTAAATTTGCAATGGTATCATACATAGGTGGCGGAACCGGGGGGCCGCATGGGCCTAGGCCCCCCCACTTTTATTTCTGGGGGGACTGGCCCCCCACTTTTTTGCCTAAATATCGTAAGTTTAAGTAACACAATTAGCATTGAGTCCAGTGATAAAGTAAATCGTTTAATGAAAAAAACGCTGCAGATTTTTGGCAGTATTTTGTCGATATGATTTCTAACAAATTATTTGTAATTTGGCAGTGAATTTGGCAGGATTTCGTAATTGTTTGGCAGAATACACGGTGCACAGTCTGTCACCCTGCTATGGATTGCTTACCGAATTGGTGTTGTTGAACAGTGTTGCCAGATGGTGTAATGCAACACAATTTTTCAAAAAATGGTGTCATTTTACATGCTTGTGTGCATGGGCGTCGGAAGGAACTTTTCCAGGGGGGCCACTAGTGGATTTTTCCAAAAAGTTTTTCGAGGGTGGGCCAAAAGTGGTGAAATTTGTTTTTCACCACTCAAAAATGTAACAGCAGCATTTTTGCTGAAATTTTCAAATTCCTGCCCCCCTTCCGACACCCATATGTTTGTGTGCAGGAAAAGTTCGTGCCACACCATTAACCAATTTGGGTAATTGCAAGCGTTTTAACACCATTCCAAATAGTGATATTTTACTGAATCTTATACGCAAAATGAAATATGTGACAGATCAATTTCAATTGTGTTTTTGTTTTTGTATTGGCAACGCTAAATAGCTATAGTTTATTTCTGCATTGGCAACACAATTGGCATCCTTACGGACAACTTGCTAGTTGCTACGTATGTTTTGTCTTGTCTTTGCATTCCGGTATATAATGCAGTTGTAGAATGAGTATTCAGTCATGATACTTTTGTGTTCAAGATAAAGAAAAGTTGTGATTTTGAATGTGTTTAAGACAGGTATCAATGCTGTGTCATTTTTGACTGCTTTTTAAGCAGTGTTCATGGTGTTTTTAACAGCCCAGTGGCTACGCCGGCCCACGGGCTCATCGGGCTCCATCCGAGTTTTCGATTACGATTTATATCGGCGAACGCAAGCTTGCTTGCTTTGTATGTTTGTTCCACCACCCACAGTCCCACTTCATCAAGTTGTTAACTCGGACTCTTTTCTTTGGACCTTGTCACTGTTCATATATTTTCGTTCCATGTCTGGCCTTTCGCGTTCATGTTGCAGGTGACCTGAATAAAACAATATCGTTCGTAGTAGGCGTTCTCACGACTTCCTTAACTCGCGCTTTACTCGGACACATTCATTAGAGTTTTCTCGGGCTCACATAATTCATATTGAACTGAATGTTTTTTGAAGCAGTGGATTTCTATAGAACATTGGATTTGAAGTTCAACCCAATGGACACTTCCCATTTCGAGAGCAATTTCAAACGAACGACAAAGTGTGCAACAACTCAGGCTAATATGAATGAGCCTAGTAAGCGGATGACTTACTGGCGTTGCAGTTGCGATCCTAGAATGAAAAAAGGGGAGGGCACTGCAGGGCCAAGGAAAAAAGTAGGGGGGCCAACATGAATGTCTCTCCTGCATGGTGATTTTCCACGGTAATGAAGATTGATCTGCTGTGACTAAACCCATGAAACCCAACACTGGCTTGTGAATATCGTCAGAACCGTCGCCAGAAAGTCTTCAAATCGTTTAAAATTTTGCTGGCTGAAAGTTATCTGCTGTATATGCCAATCAAACGAACTTAAGCAAACGAACTTGAAATTAAGTAAAAAACTGGAGGGGCCAAGCAGAGGGCCAGCCAAAACTCTGGGAGGGGCCATGGCCTGCATAGGCCTCCCCTTAGAACCGCCACTGTGGCTTTATCATTGCTCTGTGTGAAGTCATCATGAGAATTTCTCGTTTATTGTTACATAACATAACGTCACAGGGCAAAGATAATGCCAGCCAGAATGAAAGCAAATGGAAATTTCAGTGACGCAAGTGTCGAACGGTTTTATTCAGTCAGTCAGAATAAATCGTATGATTAGCCCGAGTGACGCTGATGATCTGGGTCGCCCCTGTAACAGCTGTTTGAATTTCAGGTTGTTCACCGATACGTTTTCATAGTGGTGTAGTTTTGTCTAAGATAGTGTAATTTGAACCTTCATGTGGTGCGTATGTAATGACGTCATATTTCAATGCTTGTGACGTCACAGTTGCCAATTCAAACTACAAAATTTGCTATAATTTCTTTTCAACGTGCACTTGTGCCTCCCACTTTGAAAAAGGTTCCGCCACCCATGGTATCATATCTTCATACTCCTGCTAACAGCATGATTACACAGCTACAAAAGCTATGGATATTTTATTATAAAACTACTCATTATGGCTCAGTTCTTTACAGATCGCTACACTACTACAGACCCGATTTAATAATTCTGACTGAAAGTAAGATGTCGTGGTAGTTTACGTTTTTCTTACTTCTAGTACAGTGGTTCTCAACCATTTCGCTGCAGGGAGCCAAATCCAGACTTACGATTTTGTTAGAGAGCCGCACTAAAAAATTTTACCCCAAGTCAAGTGACACGTTTTGTTTTATTGCACTAACAAATATGTTACACAAAGTCTTAGAGCTGTTACCGAAAGACACTGCCTATCGAAAGGAATCCTTTTCCAGCAAAGAACCAGACACTAAGGTTTTACAGAAAATATATTTCGCCTACGAAGTAGGCATCATCAACTATTTTTCAAATGGAATCTGTTACAGAAAGATTGCTAAAAGCCGCACAAAGGATGCTTGGGAGCTGCATGCAGCTCTTAGAACAATGTTTGAGAACAATTGTTCAACAAGTGACACCACGCCTGCCAGCTACGATGTCACAGGTTTAGCGATTAAACCAAAGGAATATCAAAGCCTTACAGATCCATCGTCGCAGTCTGGTGTCGTAACTCGTAGCAGTCGCGTTTAGTGTGCTATAGAGCACACATAAGATTATTTGGTAAAACTGTTAGTATCTAGGAAGGATCCGAAGCTACCTTTCAGATGTCCGTTGCTATGGCTCCGGTCTTAAATTTTATACTGAGCTCCGGCTCCTTCTGATTTTTAATTTGAGCTCCGGCTCCAGGCAAAATGCCCAGCTCCGTCGCTTCGGCTCCGCAGCCCTGCGTTATTTTCACAAGAATTATCCTCAGTTAAGCTTTTTAATGGCTTCGTTCAGCTATTTAATACTTTCTTTAAATAAAATTCTTTAAATTTACTACCTTGTGTTTGCTTTATCCGGCTTGGGGGGGCTAAAATGACGTATCGAGAGTGAAAAGGGGGCGATGGAATGAAAAGGTTTGAGAAACACTGGGCTAGACTTTTTGAAATGACTGAGAGTGAAAGACAAGTAAAATGCAAAGTGAGAAAACGTAGATATAAATAGCCTGCAATCAAACTTTTTAAAACAACATTGGGCACCATTTTCAAACTTATCGGGCGCCCTTTGATAGCATGTTGGGCACCATTTTCTAACTTATCGGCCCTATTTCACAGCGTACAAAATATGAAATTTCTTGTGACTCGACATTGACCCGAGCTTGCAAATCAATGACTCAACAATTCTTGTGACTCGACTCTGACTCGACTCTGATTCGAAAAAGTTTTAGATGACTCTGACTCGAAGGCTTGCGACTCTGACTCGACAAAAATGACTCAGGCACATCACTGCGTTGTTCTGTGTTTACTGTTTACGTTTCGCCGACGTACATTTTATTTAGCAGCTGAGTAGAGATGGCACGAACCAGCACTTTTGCAGCCTGGCCCGCCTGAAGGTAACAAGAAACCACCCAGCCCGGCCCGTTTATGCTAAATCAAAAATTATTTTCCGGTCCGCACTGGCTCGTAGCCTAATATAACATAACCTTATAAGCCAAATAGCAAGACTTAAGTTTTCAGTTCATTCTCCTTTGGACACTAAAGCCATATAGTCTTATGACAGTGGTTATAGGTCTGTCATGGGACCTTCATTTTTGAAAACTTATTCGTCCGCCGCCTGTGACGTGACACTAACACACGACAGGTGTGCGCTAGGCTGCACTACACTTGCTAGTAGTAACATTCTGAACCTAAACCCTAAATCTACGCCTTAAACCTTAATCTAAACGTAGCCCCAAATCATGATAAGGGGTTCCCAAACTGGGATACATGTACCCTTAGGGCTACCTTGCCTGTCTGAAAGAGTAGCCTACATTTAAGGTTAGCAATATAAGGGAAAAATACGTTTACATAGGCTATTATTCTTTTGAAAAATAATACCACCCCAGTGGGACATTCGGAACACCCCATAGGGACCGATGGAACAATTCCTTATTATAAATAATAAACAAAAATTATATCCATGATTCTTGTCAAATTTTTCCGGTGTGCTCTTTTGTTGTCAAAATTAACTTATCAGCAAAAATCAGTTCGCACCAACCAAACTTTTTTGTTTTATAGCCTATATATGAATTTAACGTACAAATGTCAAAAATGTGAATTATTTGAGTGCTTAGCCAATGCTATTTCGCTCAGGGCCGGTTTTAAGCCGATTTGACCGATTTCTTCTAATCGGGCCCCGCGCCATAGGGGGTCCCGCGCTACGCTTACTAACCAACACAAGTTTGCACTTTGTATCGAAGCTGATTGTGTATAGTGCCGGCGCGGGGCCCTGTGTTTTTCAAAGTGTTTTGAAAGACCAAAACGGTTCCTAAATTATTCCAACGGTCTCTCAAAATACAGTATAAACTCGCTTTACTACCACCATCAAAATACACGAAAACCTTACGTACAATCATCTCGGTCCTCAGATAAAGCATTTGCGGTCTCTCAAAATGTCCTGGCAGTCAGCAATGTCAAAGTAAAAAAAAACTGGCGGGACCCACAGCATTTTGTAAGCGTGGGATCTATTGCCAACGTAAATCCAAGTGAACTGCGCGGGCGCGCTCATCAAATTCTTTAGTAAGAATGATCATTGTTTTCAGTGATGTTTCGCCAAGTCTTTTCCGTAGCACCTCGTTAAGGCAAGGCAGAGATGGTTAAGTTCTGAAGCTGTTTTCTGTTTCATTTATGAAAGCGTTTCGTATTTGGCAGATCAGGTGTCAACAGTTGCTAGAAAATACGGTTCGATAGTTGATGTTTCAACAGTTACTACTACTTGTCTTCTGAAGGTAAAGTTTAGTTTTAGTTCGTAATTGCAAATGCGTGCTGCTTAGTCAGTCTTTCAATAGCGTTGCCCATTTTCCCTCTCGTAAAGATTTGATGAGGCTACCTGAGATTGGCGAAGACTATTGAAATAAACCTAGTTCTAATTATGAATGACTATTTCAGTACAAAAAATAACGGTTCATTAAAAAGTAACAGAAAATTGCTGACAGTTAAGCATTTGCAAAGTAACACAAGAGATAATTTGGTTCAAGTTTCTGTAAGTAAGCCTCATAATGTTGTTGTGGTGAAAATTGCGTCATGAAATACTACCGAAACAAGGATAATGGCATCAATCTCACAGATTGGCGTCGTAATTTCTGAGATATAGCCTAATAAACTGAAAGTTGAAAAAAGTCTGTAAAGTGGAATAACTTTCGTGGAAGTTTGAGGCTACTACAGTACTTGACTGTTTTACAAAATTAAAAAGTAGGTTTAATATTGGGAGATGTACAGTACAATAACTTTCTATATTCCTTCAGTGTTAATAGAGAAAATAATTTCAAACCTTCCCCAAGGATATTCAAAACCTACTCTTTATAAGCGGTTCGCACTTCTTTAATCGGAGCTCTGTTCAATGGATTTTACTGTAGCAATTTCCACGTGTAAAGTATATAGTGATAGGCAGGTGTTACTGGTGTTTTGTTTTTCGGCTCTAGCAGTTGATTTTGGACTATTTATTTAAGACTATGCTTTACTGCAACTGAGCTAAATATTCTGAGTTAAAGACCAAGAGACATATGGCGAAAATATTAATTGACAGCCGGCCCGTAGACACGGAGGGAATTGGGGCAGTGCCCCCTCGAATATTTTTGTGCCGCCCAAACTGGGACGTGTTTAGGAAAGTTTTGTTTCAAACATTCAATAAAAACAAAAATCTTGTCCGTATATGAGTTTGCTTGACCATAACTTAAATCAACGATATTTGTAAAGCCACGACAGTGACCCACACCAAGATAGCGTTTTGATTGTACGTAACTTCGTAAATACTTAGCATTAGGAAAGATTTAGCTCAGGTTGCTTTTGACCTGATCGATAGGTTTCACGTTAGTTCGGTAAAAACTGAGCATCAGCGACAAACTTTGAAGCAGTTGGGGCTTCGAAGCATTGGCTACTGCTACCGGTAAAGCTGCGTATGACTGAATTGAATGCTTGGAAGAATATGGCACCGGGTTCAATATTTCGCTGCATGTGCAACTACGGTTTTGTTTTGAGCATATGTCAGTATGACAGTTTTTATAGCTTGCTTCGACTTCAAGATATTTGAGTGTATGCATAACGTGAAGCAAACTTATGATTCTGTCTTGAGGACAGTGGCGGAGCCAGGGTGGAAAGGGAAACATTTGTCCCCGGGCGCAGTGTTTTGAGGGCGTAAATTGAGGTTGGAATGTCATGTAACAATTGCGAAATGTCGAATGTCAGCGGATGCTAGTAATTACGATTTACAAAATGTCGAATGCCAGTCGCTGATACCAAGCTGCAAAATCTCATCAAGATCAGCAAGGTTGGCAAAGGGAGCAATTACGAACCTCAGTGACGCTTTAAATCGTCGCTTGTGTCTCCAGCAACCAGCGCTCGCCTATGGTTTGCCTGACGGTTGCGTCACAATGCTTTCAGAATAGCCAGGCTTGCGAACTTTCCCACTTCGTTCTCATTCTATAGTTGCGTCACAATGGACGGGAATCCAGCATTCACAGTGCATGCAACCGCACATGCCTTCAGAGCAGCGATAAACATAATAGTGCGTTGTTACGACAACATATCTGATGTTAAGGAATTTGTTTGATGGATTTTATGTGGAAATGGATTTGATGTGATTCTCAAGGTAATTATGATGGTTTTTATTTGTGGGATGTTTAAATAAATCCTGCCTACTTTTGCAAACTTCTAATTGCAAATGGGCAACAACTATGAGTGTATTAGTTATAATTATAATTGTGTATTTTTCAGTTACTCTCAGGGACGCGCGGAGAGCGGGGGTATTGCTTCCCCTGTTCTTTCAAAATGGAGGCAACGGGTGCGGTGCTAACTTTTCATCACAGTATCATAGGGAATTTCATGGTTAACAAGACCTAGTTGAAACAAATTTGTTGCAGCTATTCACGCACGCACAACATTCATAATGGTTTTCTACCCCTCTGTTATTACTTTTTACATCAACATTGTTGTTGAAAAGAAACAAACATATTTCTGAAGTATGTTTTGTTTTTTGTAAGTTTGCATTTCCCTCAATACTTTTAATGACTCATGCCCTAGCGCTGCTTCGGCTGCTACCTGTGTTTTATGTAATTTCACCTATAAACTGAGGATTTCCACCGACAAGATTATCGAAATTCAGATCACAAAATTGCTAGCAAAACTTCCTACAGAGAGCCACTGGCGTTAGATATTTTCTAGGTTAAAAAATGTGACACATTTAAATCTTATCAGCTTTTTGACAAAATAATCGATGAATTTTCAGCAGCAAGAGCAAGGAAACTTTGTGCTTGGAATGAGATAGTTGCAAGTAAAGCATCAAATTGCAGTGTTTCTTTTATTTTATGCTGCCACGAAAGGGCTGGGGAGCACTTAAACTGATTTTGTCCATAGGAGCAGCAAACCCGAGGTACGCCACTGCTTTGAAGTGTCGCTTGTTTTTTGCACAGTGCTTTCATGTCTGTTGCTGCTACGTGATACTGTTGATAAAAAAGCTGTTTGGAATCTACGCAGTCGTATATAATTTCGTTCAAACCAGCACGAAAAACTCCTTGTAACTTACCTTTGTAATGAAATGTCGCTTTTCTGTTACATCGCACTTCTTTTTCTTGCAGACGTCACAGCGTTTCTTTCACGTTGCGGTTAATTTGGGGAAAGGCTATTTTTGTAAGCGTGGTCGCAGGAATCATCACTTTTTGCTTCGTGCCTCGGATTGTGCTAACTAAACTCAACAACTACATAATTCCCTTTTTTCTAATCTGACGTCTTTAGTCTTATGAAAAAAATATCGTCTTTGAGAACCGTGAATGACATTGTTATTACTCCACCTTAAAAACAGCATTGTCTGTTTTCATTACCATTTGCATTTTCTTGGATGCTTACAACGTTCACAAGCCCAGCAACAAAAATTATGCACACGTGAAAAACCAAACTTTGCGCTGAACAAAAAAATGCACATCAAGGTTGAATAAAAATCGCCAGTTTGTCTACTAGGCGATGCCAATCGTGAGCAACATAATCTATGCGATTACACACATCCACTGTTGCTTTTTAAGTAACTTAATTAGTTGTTGCGCTACGTGTTTTTCCCAAATCGAAATGTTTTTGATACAATGTTACAATTCAACGGTCTCGCTGGGCTACCCTCCTACTTGCAACGAAGTTGCTACATACCTAAGCACCTTGGAAAATACTCTTCAAAACCGACCAAGTTGAAAATGCAAATTTTTACGGCTTAGTATTAACGCGCATAGAAAGCAAAGCTTCTTTGTATTCCATGCGTTGCACTGTTTGTAAGCAAACCTCCTAAATGGTTGCGGTTATTTTTTGCACCGAGCAATCTTGTCATGTTAATTACAGTGTATCAGACGAACACTGGACATCGTGCAGTAGGCCTTTACAATGATTCCAATGCGCAGAACATATTTACATTCAAATGTTGAAGTTGTCATGTTAACGTAGTGCACCAACTTTCAAGTTTTTGCGCACTTTGCTTTGAAATCTTCGCCGATGAAGTTGTACTTTTGATATTTGTCTTGGAAACATTTTCCTGAAATCACTCACCAATATATTTAGTTTGCTCCCCTCTTTCTTCACTTGAAACATTTCGAAACATCTGCGTTGCTTTGTGTTGTGAAAAGAATACTGCTAGACATCGGACTTAATTTGAGATATTCCCTAGTACTCCTATCGCAAACCAAACCAGTAATTTTCCCTACTCACTAAAAAATCTGTCTCCTGTGTGAAACTATTTTCGTTGAAGAATTTTACACTTTCACCAAACGAGGCGCCGAAAGCGCATTGTGTTTGTTTTCTGCTACTCATTCAACGTTCTGCTGTTCAGCAAAAATAAAATAAGGCTACTTTGCCAAACAACAAAAACTTTTTCTACTTTGAAGCTCGCGTTGTGCGTACAATCGCTATGTTTACTGCTACACAAAAAATTTTTTGCTTTCAACATCAGTGATAACTGCCGAAAAAGTTCGCTTGATCTGTGGACGTTGCCAAATCACAATTCCCGGTCACTTGAGGTTTTAGGGTCCCGAGCATGCTACAGCGCGTCCGCTCAATCTTCCGCCACCCGGTTTCGAAAACCAAACATTCTGGGGGAACTACAGAAAAGTGTTCCCTTTGAGATGACGGATAAATCACTTCGCGTTAAACTTGTTATCGTGAGTTTGCTTGACCATAATTTAAATCAACGATATTTGTAAAGTCACAACAGTGACCCACACCAAGCGAATCGATCGCAATTTATTGCGTAAGGAAACTAGTTTCGTGTGTTACACATCTTCAGTCCTGCACAAAAGTCGACATATGAAACAAAAAGAAAAAATTACGCACTGTTGCTAAGATCAAAACACAAGATTACAAAATTTGAGCACATTTGCAACTCCTCCACTAAACACAGCTACAGCACTGTTCAACGAACACAGATCGTAACGGCCATTCGGCACTTCTGATTGACAAAACATACTCTCCGCGTTTAGCGTGATTTCTGTCTCAGACGATCACGTGGTTTGCAACAGACCATATCGTGGAGCGGAAAAAGTCAAGCATGCCAACTCTAGTTAGTTCGGGCGGTACAGTGAAAAAGTTTACAGTACAGTTGCGGTACAATAAACTATTCGGTTTTTTCCATGCTAAAAATTTCAAGCAACAATTCGTAAGTCATTCCTTGTCTCTCAAAGTTTTTTAATTGATGTCCACTTCAGTGGAAAGCACCAGTGGCTAGGATTCGACGAATATCGAAAAATTTAAATCAACGAATCTCACATTTTCGTTCTTTTAACTCTACACGCAAAGTTGACATTGACGAAAGTTTTGGTTCATCTACGTTTAAAGCTGACATAGCCCTACCAACCGTCAGGTAGTTGGGCTTTTTTAATCATTGCAATTTCGCTGAAATTTTATTTGCCTCCATGTGTTCAGGTAAAAATTACACGATGCCATTTTTTGCAAGTGGCCATCGCCTGGGCTAAACAAGACAAGAATTTTCTTTGATTAACATTCTTACTTGACACAGCCACACAACGTCAAGTGATTGATTTCTTTTATCATCACGATCTTGCTAAAATTTTATTCACCTCCTTATGCTAAGCGGCAAATCACATGATGTCGATTTTGCATGTGATCGTTGTCCGAATGTAACACCAAACTTTGGATGCTACAACTTCACATAAGAAAAAGAACTGCTTTCTGACAGCTTGGCATTGATTTTCCTCATTTGGTTAACAAATTCTGTGTGGTTTTTAGAATTTTTTGCATATTTTCATGCGAAAGTTTTTCAGATATTGCGAAAACGCACGTATGGGCACTGAATGTACTGACAAGGAAACTTAATTTCATAATGGAATAAAATAAATTTATGATAGGATATTTCATATGAATAAGATTTCAGTACTGTGGATGCGTGATGGTACGTGAAATCGATGTCCTATAAAAATAATTAGCTTGACTGATTCGCTTGCTTGTCACCTTTGTGGGGACCCGCAACTTGAATAGGCCTACAGATATGTGCAAGTTTAAATCATCGCAAAATCATAAAAGCAGACCCGTCTGCAGATTCCTCGAAAGCTTTTACAGTAAATCGAGAGCTTTCAATTGTTGATGTCAGGTTTATTTTTTCAGAGTTCATGCCGGCTGCTTAATGAGCATTGCACACCTTTGAAAGTAAAGCATTCAGGACTTAGGCTGCACTTTCAAAAACTGGAATGTTAAGGGAACGGTGGTTGGTCAATTCGCTCTCGAATATCTAAATAACCATTCTTTGCACGCACTACGCAGGCTATATAAACTACGTTCTACACAAAACTACTATCGCGAATAAATTGAACCATGCAGAAACAAGGGACCTCAGTTTAAAATAGAAGTAGTCAGTAATTTTTTCAGAGGTTTCACATGAAACATAGATCAACATATCATTTTTATGAAAATCTAAAATGAAGCATAAAAATTTCGTGGGAGACTTTGAATGCCCGGTTTGTCCCCCAATCTGGTTGCGGGCCTAATTGAATTTACACGCGCATTAAACTCTGTGACAAACATATTGGATCTTTTATTGCTTCACCATTCTCTTGAGTACTGTACACACAGCGCGAAACTTGCATTGATAAAGGCGATTGCTAGCCTACAACAATCCACTCACAAGCTAAATGCACTCTATATGGGCGTTTCTACAGTCTGTGTTTCATTTATATTTGCCTGCACTGTAGAATAATTTTTCCTATATCATAACTGTTCAATGACTATTTTTTGAGATCACGTGATTTCTTTAAGAACTTTTTACAAAAAGACATTTCAAGGTTAGGTTTTTCAAAATAGATCCTACGTCTGTAAAACAAAACCAAAAAATTTTTTTAAAGTGCAGCAAAAGGAGCAGTAGCAAATAGCGGTAGTGTAGCAGACACATAATGGTCTGTACATATTCTTTATGAAATCTTGTATTTGTTGAGAATCAGCAATGCAAAATAACCCTCTCTCACTTTGACAAATCTTCCATTTCCTGGAAACAACGAACAAAGCACTCTCTCATATTGAACTCAAAGAAATATGAATGAGAGAAAACACAGAAGAAGAATCAAAAATGCAAACTCATTCTCTCTCCTAACCCAAATGAGAGAGAGAACCAAAGTTAGAAGAAGGCAAAAACAAAACGTGCATGTAATTTCCATTATTGTACAATGATCTCAATTATCGTGTACTGTCCTGAGTCATGTGACATGTCATGTGACTATGATATAATCACTAACCAATCAAACAAAGCCATTCTTACATCATGGGTTAACGCCCCCAGTCTTGTGACCTATCACATGATTATGAGGTAAGTAGTCACATGACCGTACCGTCACATTTCGACTATAAATAAGGGTCGCTCAGACCACTCGAGAGTTCAGTCTTCTGAATTCCTTCTCTGGTTTGCCCTGCCTTGAGCTTGTCAGCCTTTGAAGTAAAAGCTACTAGTCAGAGCCAATGGGGAATGACGAGTAAGTCTCGCTTTAGAGCATCCAC
>Ga0210059_1005953_pt1 | contig 19598 bp, 14 predicted proteins | sample Ectturendosymbi2_FD_188042 | JGI IMG/M metagenome (GOLD analysis project Ga0210059, IMG submission 188042) | Ecteinascidia turbinata endosymbiont from Florida, USA - Sample 2 (SPAdes) (version 2) | ecosystem: Host-associated > Tunicates > Ascidians > Unclassified | place: Key West, Florida... | reverse complement strand
GTGAATGGTCTTCCATAAACTGAAAAATGTGTGGTTGTAATTTGAAATAAATAGCTTTTTAATCAAAGTCACAATTGAAATTTTCATGGGTACACATCTTTTTTGAAACACATCTACAATGGTTGTCGCTGCTCTTAAGTGACCAGCAGCGAAAAGCAAATTGCTGGTTGCTAAAACACAAGTTTGTTACTTTTAATACATACGTTTTGATCAATGTCCAAGCAGTAACAAGTGCTTTAAACTCAAGTTGAATCGTGCGTATCGAAATAACAAAGCTGTAGCTAAACATGGCACAGTTTTTGAAGGTGTGAACAAAACTACGTTTGCATAGAAATTCTTACGATTTAAACGGAAGCCATCAAAAATTGGTCTTGAGAACAGAAATGCAAATTTAAGCCCACCACTAGGTTAAAACAAGCAATGAAATAAAAATTAATTCGCTGAAAAGTTGAGGGGCACACTGTTATTTTGAAATCACTTAGAAGTAGGGATGTAGTGCTAACAAAAGAGGTGTGGGAACGCACCCATAAAACGAGACATTCTAAAACAGCTTCGAACTCATTTTGAAGCAAAACATGAAAAAGGTGTTGGAACACCGTTCCCACGCATTCTCGCCCCACTACACTTCTGCTTAGAACGTATTTGAATTAGTAACAACTAAACGTGTCTATAGTTTAGGGAAAGCGGCCAGCACACTAAGACCAACTTAACAAACGGGAACCGCATTTGCTATAGTCTACATTCGATTCGAGGATAGGTCTGCTTTCTCAATCGTTTTTTAATATGTGGTTCTAAAGAGTGTTGGAAATATTGTTTTAAATGTAAATACCTCGGAATAACTCGGAGTTTTTTTGCAAATGCTCTGAGTGTTTCCTGTTTTTATGTTCCGTTAAGGTTGATGCGATCCTTCACTGTTTAATATGGTTGGCGATAGTTCAGTGTTAGAGAATCCGCCTCTCAATTGGAAGGTTGGAAATTCGAACCACGGTCACTGAGTGAATCGCTGTAGCGCTCCATGGGCAAGAGCGTTCATCTCAACCACCCCGGCAAGAAACATAATTCAGGCTTCGGCCTACCGGCAATTGTCGTCAAATAAATCTGTCGCATTGTACGCGATCAACTAAAAATATGGTCTTCACGTATTCCACTTACATATCGCAACTCCCGAACGCAAGCAAGTTTTTTTCTGATCTTCTCTCTTTTTCTCGTGTTATAATGCAGACAGTGTGTGTATACAATAAATGATTTCTACTCAGTGGCACGTTGTTTATGAAGAGCATGGTGTTGGTGCATGTGTTTGTTTCATTATCGTAAGTTTTCAATGGTGATAATCTTTGTCACGATGAAAAATTAACTGGCTTGCTGACATTCACGAAGCTGTCTACCAAACATTGGATCGCAGTTTTTTTCGGGAGGATCACTTTTTCTGAAATTGCACAAATACAAAATTGTTTTCTATTTAGGGGCAGAGGCAAAAGAGGACGTGCAGAACTATCTTTACAAAATTCAAACAGTGTTAAATTCAAATTTTACAAACTGCTGAGTGATAGAAAGTTTTTGGACAAGGAGAAAAGTTAACTATTCTTACTTCAAACCTTCACTCAACGACATAGATAGGTAACAACATAAACCTGCCTCTGGCAAAGAACATCCATGTCTAAAACCTTTTTAACACAATGCGTTACTACTAAATAAAGATCCCACTCAAAAAGGTGTTTTTTTACCAAACCAAGGGGCGTCATTTCAAACTACTGGGGTAGTAACGGGGCCGTCGTAGTCCCTTTTTGAAAAGGGAACGGCGTTTTCCTTGCTGTTGACAGGGTCCAATCATTTTGACCTGATTTTTGTCCTCTTTTTTGCGTTATTTTTCATTTACTCATTCTCATGCCCGCTTTTCCTCCAAGAGTCGCGGGGGCAGCGGTAACAGGAGCAGGGGCGGATCCAGCTGGTAACGTTAGGAGGGGACGGGGATTTCTGTAAGATGTAGCAATCAAGTCTCCTAACGACTTCGATACCGTAAGAGAGATGAAGTATACTTCACAACCAACACTGCACACTGCTGTGACAAAACAATGGACGACAGAATGGCTTTATATCGTAGGCAATGAAACCAAGGGCGTACGCAAGGAGGGGGGTTGGGGTTACCCCCCTTGAGCTTGATATTTTACGAAAACTTTATTACCTGCGCAAAGGAGATTAACTGTTTTCGCATACTTTTTGCTTGTTAATTTGTCGACTTATTGCAAATGACATAGAATAAATTTGCATGCAAATTTCAAGGAACATTGTAAATGGGCCAAAAGTAATAATTAGGTTTTGGTGGGAATTCGGGCTATCATCTGCGTCCAAAAACCACCTCACCACTTTTTTCAAACCCTCCATCCACTACGCATGTTAAAGATTGTGTTCCGGGATAGTTCACTTTATCCGAAACAATTGTCTTTATTTTGCCTGCTACGGCTGATCAGCGCAAGCGCTGACCGCATTGGCTACATTAGCAATTTCTGTAGCATGATAGAACTGTTGCACGAACTCAAAAACAGCTTTTTTCAACATAGAAGCATTCAGGAATTTGATAATGTCTCAGGAGGGAAAAAGGAAAACTAAACGTTTGCTGGACTTCTATACATAATAAAAATTGAAAGTTTTCTTTCGTACTTCATGCGCATTCTCCATTGTTGTGTAGTTTTGCAAGCTTCGATCTTGCAAACCGGGGTGTGCGCCAGACGGTCCATCCACACACTTTCTATGCTCGACGGCTCGTATTCGACAAGACATCAGCGCAGCATCATTTTGCAGCTGTGAATTGCTCGGACACAGTGATGAGTGTGTTTTGCTACCCTGTTTTAATATGCAGCCTGATATTTTTGCAGTTATGAACTGCTGTGTCGTAGCGTTGATTGTATTTTCCTCTGATATCCTAGCTTGGACGGCTGATAGTTTATATTCAGCAAGGGCGTGCGCAAGGGGGGTTGGGGTTAACCCCCCTTGAGCTTGATATTTTACGAAAACTGTATTACTTACGCAAATGAGATTAACTGTTTTCGCATACTTTTTGCTTGTTAATTTGTCGACGTAATGAAAATACCACAGAATGAATTTGCATGCAAATTTCAAGGAACATTGTAAATGGGCCAAAAAGTAATAATCAGATCTGGGGGAATCTTCGTTATCGTCTGCGTCCAGAAACCATGTCACCACTTTCTGCAGATCTTTCGTCCACTACGCATGTTTAAGATTGTGCTCCGCGATAGTTCACTTTATCCGAAACAGTTGACTTTATTTTGTCTGCTATGGCTGATCAGCGCAAGCGCTGACCGCATTGGCTGCATTAGCAATTTCTGTAGCATGATAAAACTGTTGCATGAGCTCAAAAACAGCAGTTGTTAACATAGAAGCATTCAGGCATTTGATAATGTCTCAGCAGGGAAGAAGGAAAACTAAACATTTGCTGGACTTACCGTAACCAGTTTGGGACACCAGGGGGGGAGAAGAGCTTTCTGAAAGGGGAAAGTTTTTTAAACCATATCCAATGGTTTCAAAATACGTCCAACACAATTTTCCTGTGGGGACGAAAATTTTTCTAGGGGAGGCTTCGCCCCCTCCTGGATACGGACCTGTGGACTTCTGTAGATCACATAAAACAAACGTTTTCTTGTGTACTTTATGCGCATTCTCAATTCTTGTGTAGTTTATCAAAATTCGATCTTGCAAACCAGGGTCTGCGCCAGCCAGTCCAACCGCATACCTTCAATGCTCAACTGCTCGTATTTGACGAGACCTTAGCGCAGCCTCATTTTGCAGTTGTAAATTGCTCTGACGTAGTGGTGAGTGTGTTTCACTCCCCTGTTTTAACGCCCAGCCTGATATTTTTGCAGTTATGAACTGCTGTATCGTAGCGTTGAGTTTATTTTCCTCCGATAGCCTAACTTGGACCGCTGATAGTTTATATTCAGTGCAGTGCCACATGAAATAAGGGGAGTGGATGTAGAAAAATATGCATGATTATGTCAAGAAACTTCGCCAAAACCTTGGTTTAGAAACATGGAAATGACGTCAAATTGTGACGTCACAAACAGCGAACACCAAATACAAATGACCACCATATGACCTTGAACCAACCCCCCCTTCATGAAAATTTTCTGCGTACGCCACTGAATGAAACAATTCGAACATGACCAAAGACTTATTCGGAATTGGTTTTGATACGTTGTTTTCCGAATCTACAAAATCATAATAAAGCTACTTTCGTAGATTTTAAGGGGGGCGATTGCCCCTCCCCCGCCACTGCCTAGGAGGACTCCAAATACCTCACGGCCAACAGCAATTTCAGATAATTCTGCTTGCTCCACACAAAGACGGAACAAGCAAGGTCGGAGATGTACTCACTCCACCTGGTTGGATGACCTCAGGGCCGCTTTCCCGTGGGTTTAGCCCAGTGGTTCCCAACCGGGGGTCCATGGACCTCCAGGGGTCCACAGTCTTTGTATGCATAAGATGAAAGCAAAATAGCGAAATGCCAAACTACGTGCCGTCGTGGTCTAGCTTGCAAAAGACAAACATGATAGCAACTGTAGAGGTAGAATCCAGGACATAGGGCGGCACAAGGTCTCGCCTATGTGAAAGAACATGTTTATGCACTTTAACAAAGGTATGCAAAAATCAAATTCGATGGGAATTTTGATAGTGTTTGTTCTTGAGTAGCTTATCTATACAAGGATAAGTTTGTGACAGAGCGCATTTTACATTATCCTGTAGCCCAAACCTGCGAGTTCTCTTTCTTGTCACGTTTTGGGGGCGTAGTTGTTTTTCCATTTTGATGTTATTGCTAGCATGCCGGGCTATATCTTTCACCCACCTGATAACTCCAGCAGAGAGAGCAAAAGGCTTAAATACGAAGGCAGTCCTTACCTACAAAAGAACTTCCACAATTATATAAAAGCTAAGAAACTACACGCACCTTGCTAGCAAGACTGAAAAATACTGCACTTTGTGGCGACAGTGGAAAACACAGAAAATCAATTGTCACCCGTGTTTCATCAATAATGACAAAACGCAAAACCTTCCCGCTGAAGCAAAACCTGACATGTGGAAACTATGGTGTTTATGCAGCGACTTGTAACGTTGTAGGATATACTATCAACAATATGTTGGCCAAACAGTAAACAAATTTTCGGGCTACCAACCCAACGAAAATAATCCTGCTCTTTCTTACTCTGTTTATCAACGCTCTATTTTGAGTCATAGCGGCGAAAATCAATGTGGGTTTATCGCGTTGCTCGACTAGTGGCATCAGACAGTTTTCCAGTTTCAGTGAAAACAATTATTGAGAAACGACGTATTTTCCAGTGTTGTAATGGCTGCAGCTTATGTTTGGATTTACTGATTTAATTTTCATTCTTGAATTTGTTTGCATTCTCTGTTCTTGTTTCAGCCTTTCAATTTTTTACCCGTAAGTATTGCTTGTACAGTTTTCAGGACTGAGTGTGTGCAAGTGTAGTGTTACACTTACATGAAATCGATTTTTTATATAAAAATTGCAGATAGATTCACTTGTGTCGCTTTTGTGGAGACTAGTTACTCGAATGCAGATACCTGCATGTTTGAATCGTCGCAAAGTGAAGAAAGCAGAACCAGTGACGTGACCAGCCCGAATTTTTGGAGGTGCCAAATATTTTGACGTTTATGCGAGGAATAGTATTTGGTTTAACACAACACCTCTCGAAGCCCAAAATGAAACGATATGACAGAAGTTTCGAGGGAAACCATGTCTCCCCTGGCTGCGTTGAGCAGAACCCAGTCGGCTGATTCCTCGAAAGCCCGAGCAATTTAACAAGCCTAGCTTTTAATTGTTACGTGATAAGCTTCATGCAACATTCATGATTTTTGACCTACAAATCAAATGATTGATAAACTTTTCTTGAAAAGACCACTTGTACGTAGCAAGCCCCGCTCAGGTCCATGAGTAAACACTAACACTGTTGGAGCCATAGGCCAAACTGCCAAGAATTTTTTCCCAACATTACCGGGGTTTATTGAAACATTTTAGGAAGTCCAAACCAAGTTTTTCTACAACTCAACAATTACTAAGCAATTCACAGGCTCATCTCACCTGAAAAACAAACTTGTTGGATTTTGAAAAATTTTTATTTTGTAAAAAAAATTTGCGAAAAAAATGTGAAGTACTCGTAGTAAAGGCCCCGAAAAGACAGGAAAAATAAAGAAATATTGGCGGTCGGTTGAAGATCAAAATCATGCCTTGTCTGAGCTTGCGGTTCTACATGCAACAAAAGTAAATTAAGTTGATACATGAAAATATGGTATTTTCAAGTATACTTTTGCACTTTTTAGCCACATAAGGTCCTCAAAGCCAAAATGTCCACATGGTTTAGCTCGCAAACAAGTTAAAATGTTGCGGTAGTCTGTACCAGTGCTATTACATGCGCAGTTATTACACGTGATGTACCCATTCCTAGTCATCATATAGTCTTTTGCTACTCGACAGGTGTCCACAGGCCAAGATGCGCACATATTCCTTTTGTTGCACAACAGTTACCAAAGGCCAAATTGCGCAAATCCTTTTGTTACACGTCACGAAAACAGGGCCAGATGGGGAATTTACTCCACGTAATTCGAAAAATACAAAACATATGCAGATTTCGTTATGGCTGCTTGACGGACATGGGCGTCGGAAGGATTTTTTCCAGTGGGGCCACTACGGGTTTTTTCCTAAATTTTTCCAGGAGGGGCCAAAAGTTGTGAAGTTTGATTTTTCCCACTTGAAACTAAGAAAACAGCTTTTTTGCTAGAAATTTCAAAATCCAGGAGGGCCAATGCTACCCCTGCCTTCCCCTTCCGACGCCCATGTCGACAGAGCACATAAAATTGCAACTACTGAAAGAATCAGCTGCAAACATTAGGGTCCACGACACTAAAAAGTTCGGGGACCACTGGTTTAGCCAGCAGGACTTGCCTCGCCAGCCTTTCGTGCGGCATTCTGGAAACATGGCAAAACCAACGTAGCTAGGATCTCTCGAAGAAGTGTTTCGACATTCAGGGCTCTGCGAATTTCACAGCTGCGCACTTTGTCGAGAAGTGTCATACCGTGGACTCCGCCAAAATCCCATCTCTGCCGCTGGCACTTGAAATAATATTCTTTCGGACCATAGGTAAGGATTGGAACAAGGACCCATTGGAAAACTAACAGATCTGCGGTGTTTGCTGACTGTGCGCCGTGGACCACGTGCAGAGGGGGCGAACGGGGCGACCACCCCGGGCATCCAAGGCAGGGGAGCATCCAAAGAGTGAAATTACAAAAATTAAAATGCTGTAACTAGATGATATTTCTTAATGTAAGGCTACTAACACATGCTGCATGGTTTACGTGTTCAAATGCCAGTAATTCTCACACTCTTCAATACCAAGGACCTATACTTCTAGATGTGCGGCGCACACCCAATCAAACAAACTGATAGTGACGTGAATTTTTCCAGATCGTGCAATCAAGGTAAAATCACAAAAAAGGATTGAAAGATAACTGTGGACGTTTAATTGATTTTTTGGGACAAACTAAAAAACTCCCATTTCATTGCAACTAGCTTGAATTAACTGATTTTTTGATGCATCACTAGCTTCCCGTTTCGTTTTTTTATGTGGCAACCCTGGGTGTTCGCTAACACATCCGCATACCTGTGCTTGTACTACGTGCGTCATTCGAGCTTCGTCATTAATTGACGGTTCAGGCGGATTGTATGTGCATCATTCGGCTCACACACAGTGGCGTACGCAGAAAGTTTTCGTGGGGGTTTTCATTCAGTGGCTTATGGTGGTGATTTGTATTTGGTGTGCGCTGTTTGTGACGTCACAATTTGAAGTCACATTCATTTTTTCAAACCAACGTTTTGGCGAAGTTTGTTGATATAATATGCATCCTCTTCTACGACACGCATTCCCTTATTTTATGTTTCATTGCACCGAATATAAACTATCAGCGCTCCGAATTAGGATATCGGAGGAAAATAAACTCAACGTTACGACACAGCAGTTCATAACTGCAAAAATAACAGGCTGCACGTTAAAACAGGGGAGTAAAACAAACTCAACACTACGTCAGAAACAACTGCAAAATCAGGCTGCGCTAATGTCTTGTCGAATACAAACAGTCAAGCATAGAAAGTGTGCGGCTGGACTGGCTGGCGCACACCCCGGTTTGCAAGATCGAATCGTGCTAAACTACAGTACACAAGAATTGAGAATGCGTATAAAGTACGCAAGAAAACTTTCGATTTTTTGTTATGTATAGAAGTCCAGCAAACTTTTCGTTTTCCTTTTTCCCTGCTAAGACATTATCAAATGCCTGAATGCTTCTATACTAACAACTGCTGTTTTTGAGCTCGTGGTACAGAAATTGGCACGTAGCCACTGCGGTCAGCGCTTGCGCTGATCAGCCATACCAGACAAAATGGAGACAGTTGTTTCGAATACAGTGAACTATCGCGGAACACAATCTATAAAACATGCGTAGTGGACGAAAGGTCTGCAAAAAGTGGTGAGATGGTTTCTGGATGCAAACGACAACTCAGATTCCCACCAAAGCCTAATTATTACTTTTTGGTCCATTTACAATGCTCCTTGGAAATTTGCATGCAAATTCATTCTGTGGTATTTGCATTACATCGACAAATTAACAAGCAAAAAGTATGCGAAAACAATTAATCTCCTTTGCGCAGGTAATAAAGTTTTTGTAAAATATCAAGCTCAACTGGGGCTTTTAACCCCGAAAACCCCTTGCGCACGCCCTTGCGTCACACAAGTCCGTATCTGTTCTTTCTGTACCCCAGTTGTTGCAGGGATGCCGGAGCAACGGTAGGGCAGGGGGCAGGAAAAAATTTGAGGACCTTGGAAACTTACAAAGTACAAAAAAATTGTTAGCAATGTGGTTGTTTCTATTCAGCGCAACAATGCCGACCTTAGAAATAATAACCAAAATTATGGTGAACCAGTCAGAATTTTCTGGGTGCGCGAATAGCTGCAATAAATTTGTTTCAATTCGATCTCCATAAAACATGAAATATAAACATTATCGCTTGTGTTCGTGTGGCCTTTCCAAGACTGAGACTCATATTTTGTTAGAATGCGACCTCGCCAGAGCTTCACGTCAGCTTATGATAAATTCTATCACAGATATTCTTTTGAAAGAACAGGTGTTCACACTATCTCAACTAAACACAATTAGTCAAGCTACATGGCATCGCTTTCTCTTAGTTGGTCACGTTAAACTAAAACGCCCTTCTTCTTTGCAATTATACTGTACGTTGCCGTTTGTAACTTTCTTTCAACAGCTTTAGCGTGTTTGCAACGATTCGTATTTCTTGTGCTGGAATCCCAACTTTATTGTATTAATGTTCTATTATTAATTTTTTGGCGTGTTGATTTATTAATGAAACTTCTTTTGAATCTTTATTTAATCATTGCCATCATATTATCGTGTTGCTACTGGTACAGACAGATGGCATTTCAGGCTCTTGCCTGTTGTCGTTTGCCTCAAAATAAAATAAATCATGAAATTGCATATGATAATGTTATGAAAAAGGCACCTCAGTCCCCGTTGCCCCACTTTTGAAAGGACAAGGGGCAATGCCTCCGTCATTCTCACGCTCTCGGGCGACCCTGAGTAGTTGTACGGTACAGCCACATCATAAAAAACAAAAATTTTCTTACGTACTTTATGCGCATTCTCAATTCTTGTGTAGTTTAGCAAGTTTCAAACTGTCAACCGTGGGCAGTGGCGCACGCAGAAAATTTTCATGAAGGGGGTTTTCATTCAGTGGCTTATGGTGGTCACTTGCATTTGTTGTGCGCTGTTTGTGACGTCACAATCTGAAGTCATATTCACTTTTTCAAACCAATGTTTTGGCGAGGTTTGTTGACATAATATGCATATTTTTCTACATCCATTCCCCTTACTTTAAGTCTCATAGCACTAAATTTAAACTATCAGCGCTCCAAGTTAGACTATCGGATGAAAATAAACTAACCGCTACGACACAGCAGTTCATAACTACAAAAATATCAGGCTGCGCGTTAAAACAGGGGAGTAAAACACACTCATCAATGCGTCAGAGCAATTTACAACTGCAAAATGAGGCTGCGCTAATGTCTTGTCGAATACGAGCAGGCAGGCATAGAAAAAGTGCGGCTGGCGCACACCCCGGTTTGCAAGATCGAATCTTGCTAAAATACACAAGAATTGAGAATGTTTGAATAAGAGCTGATGATGCCTACATCGTAGGCGAAATATATACTCTGTAAGATCTTAAAGTGTCTGATTCTTTGCTGAGAAAGGATGTCTTTCCATAGACATTGTATAGAATTGAGAATGCGTATAAAGTACGCAAAAAAATTCGATTGTCTGTTATGTATAGACGTCCAGCAAACTTTATTTTCCTTTTTCCATGCTGACATATTATCAAAAGCCTGAAAGCTTCTATCAACTGCTGTTTTTGAGCTCGTGCAACAGTTCAATCATGCTACAGAAACTGGTAATGTAGCCACTGCGGTCAGCGCTTGCGCTGACCAGCCTTAGCAGACAAAATAAATGCAATTGTTTCGGATACAGTGAACTATCGCGGAACACAATCTTAAGCATGGGTAGTAGACGAAAGGTCTGCAAAAAGTGGTGAGATGGTTTCTGGACACAGACGATAATGTAGATTCCCACCGAAACCTAATTTTTGCTTTTTGGCCCATTTACAATGTTCGCTGAAATTTGCATGCAAATTAATACCGTGGTATTTGCATTAAGTCGACAAATTAACAAGCAAAAATTATGCGAAAACAATCTCCTTTGCACAGGTAATAAAGTTTTTGTAAAATATCAAGCTCAGGTGGGGAATTTTTAACCCACACCCCTTGCGTACGCCCTTGACCCTGGGTGTCCGTCATCCCGGCCGCAAGCCTTCTCTGCTCGACGAGACATTGGCGCACCCTGCGATATTTTTGCAGTTGTGAACTGCGCTGACGTAGCACTGAGTGTGTTCTACTCAGGCGTATGGTGCTTAAAAAATAGGCCACACCAAATAAAATGAAGACTGCATCAAATAGTTCGAATAAAGTGAGCATCAGCCTGCAACAGTGCGTTCCCAAACTGGGTATAAATTCTCGCCTGGGGTAATATGCAATTCTTCGAGAGGTAACGCGGAATCAAAACAACAATATTATTTGGTATTATTCTTTTTATGGCGCAAAATATTGAGGGTAATAAGACATAATCGCTACTATGATTTGGGTAACGGCTCGAACAACTTTGGGAACCACCAGCCTACAAGAATCTCCACTATTTTTGACAGCAATGATGTCACAAACAGTACTTGCTACGGTGCTAGATACGAGTTAACTGGGTCATTTATTCATTTATGCTGCTCCTGGCGCTTCAAGTAAGGCTACTAGTGCAAAAAGGTGTGGGACCGCCGTTTCCACCACAACACCCCTGCTTCGACGCGTTGTCGGATATTTTTGCCGTTATGAACTGCTCTGTCTTAGCGTTGAGTGCTTTGTTTTGCTCCTGTCTCCTAACTTGGTGCGCTGATAATTTATAATTTATGTTCGTTAAGTGAGTCAATGACACTATGCAAGAGTGCGTGTAGGATAATATGCATGCTGTGTCAACCAATTTCGTTGGTTGGTTTGCAAACGTTAATATGACGTCACAAACAGCGTATATCCAGTAAAAATGACGACCATACGCCACTTCTCAATAGCAGAATTTTGTAGGGGGGCACACAATCAAGCAGTCGCCCCGAGCATCACCAGACCTCTGCACGCCACTGACCACCTGGCTACTTTCGTACTGAATGATGGTACGACAGCGTGAAGCTTTCCTCTCCCAGCACGAGGCTGGACAGGCCGAAAGTGCCGTTTCGGAAGTCTTCGCTGTGACCCGACAGGGATTCGAAACCAGTTTACCAGCCAGTTTCACAGGCACGTGTTCAACCCGTTACCGCTAGTCCGGTTTGGCGAGTCCGACTACATGGTCCTCATTGCATGACTCCGTGCTTTACGCGTGAAAGTTACAAGTCTTACATCTCAAACACTGCGCACCACTGGTGGAAGCGCGGCCAGTTGTGCTTGCTATGACGTCAGCTGGAAGTCAAAACGAAGAAAGGCGCGTTCACTGGACATTCACACAATAGCAGTTTGATTTTGAAAATGATCGTGTGATGACCAGAATTGACTTGGGTAATTAACATGAAGTTTTACTATAGATTTTAATAATAGTTCTCTTACTTACCTTCAAAATACAAGTCTTATAACTCCGGGCTGCACGTGACCCTGGTTGAAAAGACAATGCCTTGTAGAAAATAATAGTGAATTACGTAGTGGAAGTTCGATGGTTGTTCGAGCCCTAACCACTCCAAGTTTTAAATCTTTTCATGGGCATGAAAATATCGTATCATTCTTTATATCTTCCGAATAAAAAGATCATATCATCATGCTTTCAATGATACTGACGGTCTTCAATACAGTGCCAAATAAACTCTAAAGATGATAAATACCTAGTAATTCATAAATGCTTTTGCCAGGTCTGATACTGAGCCAGCTACACTGACAGAATCGAAAAGTGACCTCGAACAAACCAACACGAAGCAACAAAAACTTGGTGCAATGGCGCGGGTTCTTTATCAAGATCCTCCACGTGATTTAAGTGGCTAACAACAGATTTCTCCGCAATAAAACGCAGAGACTGGTCACGTATAAAGTATTTTCTAGAGGCGAAACCTTTCGGTCCCGTAGCAAGTGCAATGATCAATAGGCACTACCTATACACAGCAAACGTACGTTTACAACGAATCAAATTAAAAGGTCACAGTCGATTGCCCGGCAGCGAGTTTGATCAACAGAGAGGCTGCGGAGGCGCAGGAGCGACATTCGGCGGAGAATTGATCGCTGGATTGTGTCGATAATTTGAGGGAATTGAAACGGATTGGTGCGCTTAAGAGCGAAACGCTGCTGCAAAATTGTTTCCAACGTCAGAATTGATAAAAACGCCGTGCTGGAAAACGAAGGACGACATTCGTCGAAATTTCGGTATTTGCTGCACAGTCGGCAGGCTTCGAATCCTGAACGTCGACTCAACGGTCATTTCGTTGCTTAGTAGCTCTTGTGGAGAAACAAATGCACAAGAAGCACAGTTCGGGTTAAAAAACAATGAGCGATGAACAGTGTGAGCTTCAATCGCTGAAACTAAACTTATGCGGAATACACGATGCAGGAACGCTAAAAAATTAATGAAAATCGATGCTTCTTCCCAACAATTGAAAAATGCCTTGCAGGAAAAAAAATCAACTTGAAATAAGAAAAAGCCAAACGTGGTTGAACATAAAGAATCCGGTGTTTCGGGCGATTTTTTTGGCTTCGAACGACACATTACAGCGGCGGCAACGAACTTCATGCTTTCAGGTGAACATGTCATGAGCAACATTGCCAACGGTCGCAACTTCACGCGCGGCGAAATCCACAGCAGTATATACGTGGAGCTGCGTACCAGATGCTGAGCTACAAGGTGCTGCTGCAGCCATCGCAGATGCGCGAAAGTCACTCGGGATGAAGGATTGCAATAACAGAAACAAGATCGAAGTACATGAAGACGATTAGGCTACAAAAAGAAAAGCCACAGGTGGTTAGTAAAAAAAAAACGAGCGTGTTTTTCATACGTATAAACATGCAAAGTACTCGAAACAAGCAGGAGAGCGTTTTTTATTTGATGCACAAGACCAAACGTGGACAAGTCACGATGATCACGTTAAATGCTGCACTGACTGAAGCCGAAGCAGCTCAGGAACGCAGGAGCGAGGCGTGTGAGGCTGGCCGAGGAATGACGACCGGCACACTTTTTCTGTTGCGCTGTGACGTCAAAAGAAGCTCGTTTCGACTCGTTGATGACGCATTAAACGATCGAGAAAACCTGCCGGCAAAAAGACGCAATTTTTGTTCTCGAGCGTAGAAACAAGACTGTAAATCCGGATGTTTACGCGGTCGGTACAAAGGTTTCAACAACCAATTGACGACACAAACCTGACTTCACGACAAACATCACAGCCAGTGGACGAGTCGACAGAATGAACTGAAACTTTCACAGCGGTCAATTACCTTCGCGGCAGGTCTTCAAAAGCGACCAGGGGTCCTCGCACTGACGTCAGCAGCGAGCGAGCAGCGTCAGACGATTTCGGCGACTCTTCTGGGGTGATCACATGATTCCGGGCGTCGTTAGCGAACTGATAAACGATCAACAAGCAGTCCTTGCAAAGACGAACGATGCGACGGCAGCAATCCAGTTCCGCTTCGGTGACGTTGTCCGTACTTTTGCTAAAAATGGTTTCCCACGAGCTGCTGCACAAATAAAATTTGACTTCATGGAAACACGTTTCAACGGAGCAGACAAAAAAAACGCCAGTTTCAATCCAATACACATCTTTGCTCAATATTGATTTAACCGGTTCTTGGCTTAGCCAGTGATATTTTAAACAAAAAAATCATGAGCGCAACTAAACCAGTGAAAACCTAAACCAATTTCGTGTTTATAAAAAGCCGATCGCTGGCAAGCGAGCGGCATGGAACATCTTGGCTGGCGACTTTCCAGTCAGTTGATCTTTTTAGGAGCAGCTGTTCGCTGCCTTAATGTCATTTTTTGGCAGAAAGGAAACAACCACAATTAACTTAACGTGATATTTTATGCACGAATTAAGGCCGACGCGTATGCCTACATTGCATGGTGCTGTTGGACGAGGTGCGCAGTCATCTCAACGATTCCTTTCCACAACCAAAAATAATTTTCTCTGCGGTGTTACCACGAAGTGCCAGCGTCATTGCAGATAACCTCTGACGTCAGCGTGTTGCCGAATACGCCAGATCACAGCCCAGCATTTATGACACGGCGGTCGACCGGATCACAACTTTTGGCAGGTCGAGCGCTGCTCCATTTTTTAGCAACACGGAATAAGCGAACGGAGCAGCGTTTAGAAAAACCTGGAAGTGGTGAAGCAGTTCCACAAGCCCTGTCCGTGGCTCCAATGCATTCTGTTGAACAGGCGATTGAAAAGGCGCATGAGACGGAGCGAGTCGACGTCGTTGGTCCTCCACACCCGCTGCATGACTGCGCGGACGTTGCCGCGGACAATGTCGATCACCTGACCAAACGTAAACGGGAAGATGTTCAAACCTTGACATGAGGGTGGCTCTGTTCCCGTTCACTGCACTGGAAACTATCGCCAGCAGCACGTCAGACTTCCGGCACGGCCCCGCAACTCCAATGCGAAGCCAAGAAAGCGACGAACATGTAACACACAGTTGAAAGAAGAAAACATTGCGCTGATTAATGGCGAGCATTGCATTGCGTCGATCGGTAGGAATCTCCGGACGCTGTGGCAGAACAACGCATCGATACAATCTGAAGGCTATGTTCTGACACTAACAAACTAGCACAAAATTCCTAAAGACTACGTCGGGGAAATATGTGAGAATTGCAATACGTGCTTACATACAAATGAATAAAAGCCACGAGGGCAGTAAACGCAACTTCACAAGGTGAGCATAGTATCATCCGTGACAAAATTTCACACAGAGCCAACTTTCTATAAAAGGAACTAGAAGCCTAATTGTGCAGGTGATCAGCTTTTGAACCATTGCGTAGACCATTTGCACATTTACATCACCCTTTAGGACAGGAGTGGGCAATTAGCGGCCCGCGGGCCAAATGTGGCCCGCCACATCGTTTTCAGTGGCCCGCCGAAGCATTCAGGAAAAATATTTAAATCTAATATTTCTTCCAATTTATTACAGTAAATGTTAGTGCTAAGGCTAACCTGAAACGAGACTTGCTACTATTACCATTGGAAGTATGGCCCTCCGCTAAACGCGACCTTCTCAAAGTGGCCCCCGAGACACATGGATTGCCCCCCCCTGCGCCAGGACAATTGGAGTTTCATGAGCGACTTGAAAGAATTGCAAATCGTTTTCACAATCTAACAACGCCATGTATCCAGCGCTTTACAAGAAAGCAAAGGAAGGTCAAACAAACATTCGCGTGTCTCTTTACGCGAAATTAAATTTTTTTTCATTTTTCACAAAAAGAAAGTTAACCGATTATTGTTGACAGGTTACAGTAACGTAAAGATAATGGAAGACAAACTGATGTGAGTTCCTTTCACGGTAGCAGCAAAATGCAAATTGGGAAGAGTAAGAAGTTTTCCTGTCAGTGACGTGGCACAGTTGATGATGCATCATTTTTTTCATCGATGCATTTCGGAACCAGAATTTATGACTATGCAACAATGCAAACCTTTTGCATGACGTGGCTCATTTTTTGTCGGAAATATTTTCCTGCAGTGCAAATGACGCTTCTACAAGCTTGAAAGCTGATTACGCGCATGGTTGGTGTGACGGTTTTGCGACCACGTTTGTTCTGTGACGTTCTTTGCCAAAATGCACTGAGTGCCCTCCATGTACCCGGGAAGTTTACGATTATATGATTTCCTTTTCTAGTTTTTTTTACGTCACCGTACTCTCTTAACCCAATAAAACTATGTCAACTACGAAGCAGCGTGCCCACGCAAACAACCAATACAATGACGTTATAATCTTAAAAAACAATTGCCACGTCAGATTTTTGCATAGGCTGTGGAACTGCGTGCTGAAAGTTGCTTTTGTGTGACGTGTATTTAATCTGCGTTTAGGTTCCATATAAAGGAAGAGTATATCAACCGCGGATCTAACGACATGGCGGCGGAAAAAGGAAAAGAAGATCTGTGCCCAAAGAGTGGGAGTCAATTCGCCGTGCATTAGGCCCGGAAAAATACTGTCTCAAAAGCAAAGACTTGAACGAAATTACGTCGATTATTGATTTCAATTCAAAGCAGGATGTCTCTTAAGATAGCTATACGGCTACGACGACCTGCTCTATTATTCATGGGCAAAACAATCGCTGGCTTCGAAGTTTCGCGATCTGCTTCGCTTCTGACACAAAGCGATATTCTCAACGGCACGTCCATCAACCGCACTCGAACGAGTGACAAAGCAAACAAGCGTGAGGCAGAGTCATAAGCAGCGCACGTGAATGTTGAAAAAGCGAGTCGTAGAAGGAACAAGTGACTTCCCACCGTTACCAGGTAGCCGCCATGAACCAGTGATAAAAGCAAACGTCCAATCCCGATTTGACTGTTTTTCCACAGACAAACGAGCAATTTTTCCGTGAAATCGAAACTGTATCACTACCTCACAGTCATACTGCTAGTCGCAGTTTCCTTTCAGAATCATGACGAGCGCTAATTTAATTGCTATCGATCGTGCCACGACATCAAAGATATGGCGATGAAGTTTGTCATTTCAAAGAAATCAAAGCAGTATAGATCGCACTAAATGAGACTTAAGTGATGAATCGCAAGCTTCACTTCAGTTCAACCCAATCGACTTTCCCGAATAAGCGATGTCATTCTCCCATTAGTAAAGTTTGTTAGAACTTTAAATAGGGCTTTTCGGATTGTTCTTAATCCATTTTCAATAAAAAAATCAATATTTTCCGATCGAAAACAGATTTAGAGCAATCAGAAACGTTTCAAGACAAAGCATGAACAGTTTTTTTAAGGCTTCTTTGCTCTTGATGAAGCTGTAAAAAGACAGTTTTAAGAACATAGTTCATGTTACCATAAAAACATATGAAATGAAAACTAAACAACAAATACATGAATGGTTTCACGCTACGTTTCCAGTTCATAAGATACAAAACAGGGCCGGGCATAAGCGTAGCCACGGGGCCCGTGGCCAGGAAGCCCCACAAATTTTTAGCAAAATTTTATGCTTTTGAGAGGTGGTGTCCCAAACAAAATATTGTTGCTCGCCTAAAGTCAAAAAGTTTTGGTCCCCCCAAAACTTTGGGCTGGCTACGCCACTGGGACCGGGCGAATTTTCGATACATGCATACGTCATCCGCAGCGCTTCGTCACGTTTTACAAAAACCGGGGGCTAGTCGCGGAGATGGCTGCTTTCCTTTTTTTGCAAGAACCAACAACCTTAAGCTATAACTAATCTTTTCAAGCTGAAGTCCTAAAGCTAAACTGCTATGGTTCACCGAACAGTGTAGTTTTGTGGTGGTACACGAAACGGTAAGAGATACAATAAACTACTGTGGAGCACAAGCCAGTATAGTTTTGCTACTTTCCCAACCAATATGCGCCAGCTGGCTATGCTTCTTCTGAAAACATGGTGGTGCGGTCGAACTTGTCTGAATACCATACACAGAAAATTACTGATACAAACAACGGATAGTGAAAGTGCGATTGCCATGGCATGTGTCATCTTTCCTGTCGGATTGCATTGCTACAACTGCTTCAAGTACTCCTTCCACGCCTAAGGCATGGACAAATATTTGCTTTTCAAGAAAAAAATGTTTCGTTTGTTTTTATCCATGAAACAAACGAACCACTTCAAAAATTTTGCAATGCAAAATTCCAGTGTCTTCATTTTTTCAGTTTTTGATGATCGAGCAAGGACCGTCAGGTACAATGTAGCCGCCACTCCCTGGCGCATTTCGGGGAGCATTTAAACTAACCCCTCACATTACTACCGCATTTGCACACGTGCGTTTTCGTCAACGCATTCAAACTGACGTAGAGAAAAAACGTCCATCAAACCCGGGTCATCCAACATTGCACACAAAAGATTCCAGGTCAATTTAGTTTTGCTGCAAAAACAAAGAGCAGCTGCAGCTGCTGTTATTCGAAAGATGCATCTTCGACGACTGGTATCAGCGTAGTTCGCTGCATGGTAATGCCGACCCGAACATGGAGGAGGCAAATGCGCCACAACGCCCACTCGGGTGAGACCCTGTACGGACATTCTGACCTTTCGGTGACCGGGATTCTGATTCGGAAACAAACAACATGTGTCAGGTTTTCAAATAAGTCACGAAAGCATTTTCTCACAACCTCGCAATTACTAATGAGACGAGTATCGCTACCACCTGATTTTCTTGGACGATCCTTTTTCAAAAAACACGCTACTTAGGCAAACTGCACTTTAAACGCTTTGTTTTGTACAAGGATTCGTTGTACAGCTTCGACTGGCGTAAAAGAATATTTTAAGCACTCAGCACTGCACCACACAATTCAACAAAACTCAGTGTTTCTACCTCAATGTACAATGGGCAGACTCTGGTTCGTCAGGGAAGGGCATAGCACCTGACAAAGGACTGGTTAAAACAGTTCCTATAATCCTTAAGATTGAAAAGCTGCAATCTCTTCCCGTGGTCCACGTTGTTATTGACCGAAATGAGCACTGACCCGATGACATTCACGACAGCACGTTATGTCCGTCAATCAGTGGCAATCACTTGGAATAAAAACCATCAGCAATAGCATATGGAGAAAGCAGCCTTGAAAAATATTAGGTTTAAATTATTTGCTGACGAAGTTTCGAACAATCGGGTCTAGACTCCCACATCCACGCAAGCTGCGATCCTTCTCTAGGAGGCCTTGCGTGAACTCGATTCACGAGAATGTACGTCAAATGTTTTCATATTTGTAATGTCACAAAGACCGTTCGTACAG
>Ga0210059_1005952_pt1 | contig 19599 bp, 15 predicted proteins | sample Ectturendosymbi2_FD_188042 | JGI IMG/M metagenome (GOLD analysis project Ga0210059, IMG submission 188042) | Ecteinascidia turbinata endosymbiont from Florida, USA - Sample 2 (SPAdes) (version 2) | ecosystem: Host-associated > Tunicates > Ascidians > Unclassified | place: Key West, Florida... | reverse complement strand
TGATCTAATAAAGATGGTTTTGAATTTTTGCTGAATCTGGTTGGTTTATTGATAAGAGAAATACAGCCACAGCTGGCAAGACAATCAACATAATTTGACACATTTGAATTTTCTTGGTATTTGATTAAATTAATGTTATAATCTCCACCGATTAAATAGTCATAATTGTTGTTTTGAAGGTGGGTGACAAGTTTAACAAATTCATCCTGGAAGGGTTGAAATGCGTATGTTGGGTGGCGATATATAACGCTAGACATTGGTTTGTGCAGTTTCTCATGCCAAAACAAAGACAATGGGTGAACCAACACTACTCAGGTCAATTAACTTCAACCGTTAGACCACATCACTGGGTTATGGGTCGAATACATTGATAAAGTACAAGTCGCAGTTTTGCACGCCCACAACTACGCAACTTCACGTTAAACACTCGAAACAATGAATGCTAACGCTTTGCCCTCAAACGCGTTTATTATTACATCACAAACGAAAGAAAAATGATCATGCAGTGTTATTCCTGGTCACAGAGGAAAGTGTGAAGCTTGCGGTGAATGAATGTTATAGGCTACTGCTTTGCTCCTCCATTCAATTTTTTCTACAAACCGCAACGATATCGCGGTAATGCAACTTCAGAAACAGGTTGAAAAAAATGACAGAACAGAAAACAAGTCGCTAGGAAAAGCAGTTGTGTTCTTGTGCTTCCATTTCTATTTTAGGGATTCAAATCTTTGTTGGGGGTGCTAAACCCCCAGCAGCTACCCCCTTCCGACGCCCATGAAACGGAGTGGACCAAAGTAGCGTTGCAAAATCAAAAACAGGAAATAAGTTAATGAAAAATGTTGTATCACTGCAACTTAATATGCGTTTCTCCCAAACATGGAATGCATGGAAGTTTGCAATGTTTAAAAATTTTGTACATTCACAACTGTTGAAACCTACTTTTTTGTCCCCGAACCGTTGTGAAACTCAGATAATAAAAAATTATCAAACCTAAAAATAGACTTTTTTTACTGTGATGTAATATCTTCTGCAGTACAAATATTTTTACTACCATTTAGTTCTATTGCTAAACGCAAAATGTCGGTTTTAGCAACTCCGGTTACGTCATCAAACCTCCGCAACAGTGTTGCCAGTTGGGCGGTTTTCCCGTTTTTTTGGGCTAGTTTTATCAAAGTTTATGCGTTTTTTGGGCTGTTTTTGCTAAATATTTTTCTATTAATGAGTATAGTTTTTGTCGATTTTGCTGAGGTAGTGAGATTTGTTTTGACTTGAAGGAATGTGTTCGCCGGTTTTTTAGTTCGTTTCTGTTCTCTGGATGTAAGAACCAGAGATGAGCGGACTGTCATATTTTCCGATCCAGATCCAGTCCTGAATTTTTAAAACTCAGTCCAAGTCCAACCTTAGTCCAAAAAGTTTAAGAAATTTGAAATCCAAGTCCAAAAATGTCCAAGAAATTAACAAAATACAGCTTTCATTGACAAAAACTACGTAATTCTTTTTCATTAACTCAGTCCAAATCCGGTCCTGTTCCTAAATTTATGAACCATTTCACAGTCCGGATCCAATCCAAAATCAACAAAATTCGTCATAGACCGGATCCAGTCCAAACCAAGTCCAGTCCAATGCTCATCTCTGGTTATGAGCACGAATCAGGACTGGATCAGGACTGAAGCCAATTTTTGCCGGATCAGGACTGGATCGGACTGGATTTTTTTGAAATTTAGCGGATCAGGACTCAGCCGGACTGAGAAAATTTTTCTTGTTTCAATGTGATTATTTTGAACATTACAAAAATTTCCGTTGTCATTAGATTTTACAGATTTGCTAAATGGTAGTGTGTATCTTGCCATCAAAGGCAAAAGCTCTGCTGAGACTATTTTGCAATTTTATTTTGAACTGTATCCACCTTTGTCCACACATAACGCTGAGTTCTTGTAGCAACGTGAACATAGTTGAATGGTTGGTGTCTATGCCTGCTGTACGAGTGTATGTATAATAGGATTACCTGGCAGTAGCACAGTCAATAATTTTCTTTGGGAAGAGACAGTCGGTGAAGTAGTCAGCCAATTACGTCGTCTTAAGGACTACTGTTACTTCCGTTTTTTTTATAACAGCTGAAAATTGATAGAAAGCACTAGCAAAAATCTGAGCAAGTTTATTTCGGGGGAAACCATGGCCTCTTCGGTCTCATTCTGGCTGCGCCACTGTTACCTGGCAAATGATAGCCTACTTTATCATTCAAAATTGTTTTAAATGTGATTATCACCATTACAGTAATTCTGCGTCCGGTAAAGCACTAATAACTTTGTGACGTAAGAATGTGCTGTGTTTGTAAATTAGATAGGCCTATTTGATCGCAGTAGGTAACTTGGGAGTTATTCTTGTTTACGATGAGTGGTGCTGTAGAGTTATTTGAATACAGCACCGGTCTCTACGGTTGCTACCATGTGCATGAATTTAATAAATGTGTTTTTGTTAAGCATAGTGATATCATAAGTTATTTTTTAGTCATTTTGATTTTCTATTGTCCAAACACAACTGCATTTCATATTTCTGAATGGAAAATTTTGGAAGGGGGTCGATAGGTTTTAAATTGAATTGCAAAATAGGTCGCTGCTTAAAAAAGGTTGAAAACCAGAGTTTAGATTTAGGGATTGCTTCGCGTTTAGGTTTCAGGTTCAGCTTTTAGGTGTTGTGTTTAGATTTAATTTTGGGTTTAGGTTTGGGTTTAGATATTGGGTATGAGTTTTGGGTTTAGGTTTTGGGTTTGATTTTAGGTTTAGGGTTTTAGGTCATGTTAGATGGACCTTACGCTGATCCAAGTGTATCGTCCTTGTCACTTGACCAATCCAACCAATCAGATTCTGCAAATGGCAATATAACACCAGCAGTACTTTTGGCTCTGATGGCAAAATGGGCAGTGCCTTGTTAAATTTTCGAAATGCCAAAAAGCTGTGTCTATTTTGCCTCATGAGGCAAAAGCACTACTGGAACTATTTTGCCTTCAACCAGTCATATTTGGCTAAAGCCAAAATAGCTCCAGTAGTGCTTTTGCCTCATGTCATATCTCTTGTTGTATGGGCGGATCAGGACTGGATCGGATTCAATTTTATCGGTTCAGGACTGGACTCGGATGGAAAAATTTCACAGTCCGCCCATCTCTGGTAAGAACTAGCAGATCAAGCCTCGAGATCACGTGATCGTTTGTGTGTGATCGCATGGGCAACAGTGTTGATCTTATTCTGACTTACATTTGTGGACAAAGATGTGGTTTGCTGTGGTCACATCATACAAGCTATTACTGTCGTTGGTAATCTTTACTACGAGTAAAGCTTATAGGCATGCAAGACATAGTCACAATAGTCAATTGCAATTGCCACAGGAACAACTTAAAGTTTTAAACAGCCATAGCACAACTCGCTATGTTCGTTTGTGCACAGAAGAAGAAAGTGACGGTATTACTGAGTAGGCTAGTGTACTGTATACTGTGTTATTACTAGCGATCCTATGCTAATGCTTTTGCTGCAGATGGGAGTGCGTGACACTGTTAATTTGGTTAAACAGCAGTGTACAAGTATCACTATGCTATCAGAGTGTGATGAAGGATTAGGATTTGATGTAAAGCAGTGGTACTAAACCTTTTTTCTACAACGCCTCCCTTTATTAAGTGGTTGTCCTTTGTGTTTGTTTCAGTTCAAGCCCCTGACTTTAAATAGGCTGTAAACACTAATATATTTATTGGTAAATTTATTGATCAAACTTTCCATTCTGTAGGGCGCGTAAGGGCTTGCAACCCCCTGGAAATTTATTGACGCCCCATGGGGGGGAGTGCCCGCCAATTAAGAATCACTGATGTAAAGCTTTTTTGGGTAATGGGCCCATTAAACAAGCGAAATACGCCTATTGTGAAAATGAGAAAAGGATCTAAAGTTGAACGGTTGGATACAAAAAACACTTACAGATAAAAAAAAAATTATTTTAAATACTGCTAATGTGAAAGAAGAGCACAATACAATAACTTAAATTTTAAAGAATCATTTTACAACTGCCAAACGCATTAAAAAATGCGGCTCCATTTTCATCTATGCGTGACCTGTTTGATGCTGGCTAGCCTGTACCAGGGTCGTAATAGCCTGTGTTGTGATAGTGTTAAATCTGCAGATTTTTATCTTACAAATCGCTATGCATATTGCTTGCCATTCTAGTATAAATGATGAAGCCTACATCACCTCAAAGAATTACTAGGCAGTATATCAGATCAAACATATTTTATCTTAGTTTGACGAATCAAAGTTATATTTTCAAACTGCAAAAGATAAAGAAAAGTGGAAGCTTTCTCTTAATTCCCTAAAGCACATGCTTGTTGATAGTATGCACCTGGGTTTGCTGGCAGCATTTTATTTCGACATCAATGTGTGGTGTTATTAATGACAGTTTGATTGGCGCTACAATGTTATTACTTGTTGCTATTTTGTATCCTTGAGGTTGCTTTATAAGAAAGATTAGCAGCTGTGTTGCACAAATATTGCAACTGCAATATGATAATGTTGGTTACTTTCACTGCAAACTGCTAGTTTTGTTGCAAGTTTTGGGCTGTAATTTGGGCTAGTTTGGAGTTCTTTGGGCTTGTTTTATGAGGACATTGGGCTGTTTTTTTAACCAGCATCTGGCAACACTGCACCGCAACCAAGCTCCAAAGTTTTTTGTGTTATCCCCCAAATTTTGTCGTGTTCATAAAATTTTTTATCAAAACATGCCGTAGAAACACAAAATCTTTCCCCCCTAAAAAAATAGATATATACATATATATATTGTTAGATTTGGCATATAATGCTAGCATTCACTATGAAACATTTTTGTTATAACCTGTTTTCCATATTAAGTATGTATTTGAAAAGAAATTTGCACATGTATATCTGTATTTGAACAATCAACAATTTCAAAAAAGCTGTAAAATATTTTGATCATAAGCTTGCACTGTCATAATTACATATAACTCAACAAATCAACTTAACCACTAGGTTTCAGAATTCGATGATTCTAGTTGGTTATATGTTGCAGTTAAGAGCAAAAGATCAATCAAAATGAGATCAGTGGTTTTCAAAATACTAGCTTTTGAAATTTTGGCTACTACCAAGTGGTACCCTTGACCCACTTACACAAATTTTCCATGTTTGACTTCCACAAACAAAATGATAAGTGAACTGTTGATTCTATCATTTTTCATGGTCTTGAGCTCAAAATTAAAGCTCATATTTAGCCTTGCATGTCATATCCTATTATATATTGTTTTTCAATTATGTGCTGCCATTCCTTAATTGAGTTAAGCTTTTGTTAAACAGTAATGCCATAACAAATACAAAACTATCTAATCAGCATTGTTACATCATAGATAAGGGAATCATGGTAATAATTCAAATACGGCAATAGTCAGAGTGGCTATATTGCTTTTTTTACATAAAGTGTAATTGTATTATGCAAATAATATACAACTTTCATCTAAAAATGAAGCATTATAAGAAAGCACATACAAGGAACTACCAAATACCAAAGAAATTTGGGAGATGCCTGTTTCCTACATAGGAATTTGAGGGTGTTTTTTGGTCCCCAAAATAATAAAAAGCCTTGTAACTAATTAACTACTGCCTGTAGCTGAAAATGGGCATCATTTTTTAATTCTGTGCTATGAAAAATGGTAGAGTCAACACTTCACATAACTTTTTACCTTGAATATAAGTCAAAAATTGCAAATTTGTTTAAGTAGGTAAAGAGAGCCAGATAGTGGTGGCCAAAATTTCAAAAGTCAATATCTTGAAAACCGCTGATTAGATTTTGATGATTCTACTTTTGTTGAGATTCATTTTTGCTCTTCTACAACATATACTAGAATCATTAAATTTGGAAACGTAGTGGTTATCATGATTTGTTGAAGTATAACGAAATGCCTCGCATGTAACTTCGTATATTGTGTTTGTCTCATGACATGACCATTTCAAACAATCATGTTCCACAAAAGGCAAAATAGCCCCAGCAGATATTTTGCCTGAGGAGACAAAATAGCCAAGTCTGCCAATTCTTAGCGGGCCACGAGCAAGCCGGTTTGAAGAAGAATAAATGTCTTTGGTCCACAGGTGGTTAATGGGCTGAATGTTGTGGGCTATGGCCAATCCGGGCCTGAAAAATCTTGGACCGAACCATCTGCAGCAGGCTCTATTCTGACTGAAACATAGCTAATGCTCAATTGCTGCACCACAGGAATAGGTTGTTTTGATTTTATGTATACGTCAGTTACTGGACATTTGTACCTCTGTGCTGTGTTGTGTTTTAAGCGGTATTCACAATTTATAATTTGTATGTAAATGCACAAGGCAGTGTACTGTACAGTATGTACCTTTACAATGCAACAACAACATTACAGTTTCAGCCAAGTCAACTTGAATTCAATTTTCTTCAGGCTATTCCAAAACATGCTACAGTATTATGATCTTGCAAGGTTGCAATATAATAAGGGAAATAATTTAAATGTGTTAATAAGGTGGTATGAAGTGTTTCTGATGTAGCCTAGCTTATATGGCTTTAATTGTGAATGCTAATAGGCTAAGTGAAAAGATGCCTCATGAGGCAAAATATACATTGCTTTCAAGTATTCGGAGTGTAAACAGGAGTCAGAGTGCAAATTTTCAATGAGATCTGGAGCAGGACCTGGAGTCACTTTTTTAGAACAAGAGTAGGAGTCAAAAAAAGTGACTCCGATCATCTCTGGGGCAAGTTGGGTTAAGCTAACCATGTATGTAATTGAAAACTAAACAAAATGTATTATGACGACACAGCTATTCTTGACTACTTTACTTTTTACTACACAACTGTTCAAGATGGAACAAATCTACACATTGTCCTGTTCATTTACATTGTTAATTCTTGAATGTCCAATGTAATCAATAGTTCAAAAATGAACAATATAAAATCTATCAAAGACTTTAAAGACACCAGAAAATACTCAAGGACAACAAGATGTTTTTCAAGAATCAAGGACATAACGAGTTTTGATAACAAATTCAAGGACTGTCCGTGGTGCTCAAGGATGTCTGGCAACCTTAAGACCAGGTTTCTAAGTCTGATTATGGCATGCACATGCCCTCACCCCTCAGGCAAACACTGTTACATTCGAGCACTTAGTCACAAAGTAAAATGTGGTTGTAGTGTTCAAAGAATGAGGACGAATATAAACAATCTTGATTGCATCAAAGCACCAACCATACGTTGTTAGACTATCTGCATCATTCAAGAGAGAAATGCAAATTTATTTGCAATAAGGCCTCGAAGGTAGGAATGTTGCATTGAACCAGATAACTACTAACACGTGTTCGCCATGGCAGGTTATATAGAGCCTTGCATCCAAACTTATAGGCAACATACAATCTCTACATGCATGCCTGAAGTCCTGAAATTACACCATAATTGTGATGCATACATGGACATATAGAGGGAATGAAAAAGTATACTTTGCACTGTGTTTCAACATTGGGAAAAAGAAGCTCACAGCTTGTTTGCTGCACATTGATATCACAGATGTCTCAGAATGTCTTTGTCATCTGAGAGCTCAGTATCTAGTACAATCCCCAAATATTTGCAGTGGTTTACAGATTTTACACTTTGTCCACCCAGTGTCAGTAATGGGATGACCGTGCTTTTTGCGCTCTTAGTCTTAAAAGTTGTACAAAGGGTTTTGCTCCAGTTGAAAATAATTGCATGCACTTCTGTGTAAGCCTGACACACTCTAGTATATTTTGCAACCCACTTAGACAAATCACACATCTTATCAGCAAACATCAAGTGGTTCAATAAGACGTCACCAATATAACACCCAGCCTTCTTAGTTCACTGATATAGGAGAGGTGGACGTTTGAATGGATCTTACCTAAAGTGCTTACAAGTCTATCAATGGCATGCTGACACTTTAAGGTTACCATCTCTATTCTTACCATTTCTTGGTTATTCCTGGCTTCACCGCTTTACTGGAGTAAGTTTCTGTTGAAGCCTTCACTAAATTATGTTTCAGCCATCTGTTGTAGTTAGGAAGCATTTTTTAAATACTGGCATTATTGGCATTAACAGTTTAGTTAACCAGACAGGACACCCCACCATTTAAGCAGACAGATTCCCAACTGGTATGTACCTTTAACCAACAAGGTGGCATTCGCGAATGTCAGAGGATGTTGTGCAGGGCCTGTAACAACATTTGTCTAGTACAGTCGGTAGGCAATTATCAAAAATGTCATTCCACGGTTAATTGAATAGGATTGCGTCATCACTTCTTTTAGCTATTAAAGGGCGCTGAAACTGTATCTTGCGTAGGCGCGCCGGGATGGCTTGCTCCAGCCCTGCCTACCTCCACCAACCATGCACAGCCACAAAATAGTGGCAGCTATGCTACTAAGAACTGCTGAGTCATTGCATTGCTCATATAACCTAGCCCTAGCTAAAACATGTAACCCTCCACTAAAACCTTGTGTCTGGAGGTGCAATAGCTCAGCAGTTCTCATGCAGCGTTGATGCCACCATGGCAGCTCAAGTGGTAAAGGTATGCTACCTTATTGCATGGTGAAATATTGATTGCGCATAACTTTGTAAATACACATCTCCAAAGACTTTTTTTGCATATTTGTTGTCAGTGCATCACAGCGAGTCCACCAATATGTTCATTAACAATATTTTCTGATTTGGTGTTTAACTAAAATTTCACCCTTATGGTTTAGGGATAGTGTTTAGCGTTAGGGCTTAGGACTCAGTCTTAGGATTACAAATAGATTAATAACCACTTTAAACCCTTACTCCAAGAAGCAACTTGCATGCAGAAACAAGAAGTGATCACTTAGATATTTGGCAGAGGTCAGCAATTTTTCTTGATATGGTTTTTTAGCCCTTACACACTGCAAACCGCATATGGCTGTTTAGACACTGCCTTAAGTATTACTGTGAAAGTGGACGAAGATTCAATATATAATAGATGACTTGCATTTTATACAAATTGTAAATTTGTTTTTCATGAGTTGGAATAACTCCTTTCATTTTGTTAGATTTTTTGGTGGATCGCAAAAGTTGACTTCTGTGGCAGGATTTTTTCTATGTTAGATAAATCTTCATGTAACTGATTTGCATTCAAGTGCCAATGTTAAAAAAATTAATGTTGCATAGAAATCTGACACCAAGTGAAACCCAGTGGTACAATTTTTTGCACAGCTGTGATATCCACAATTCCCTCCTGTACACCACTTGAGTAAAGGAAATGAAATACTCACTTGAATGGCACATGTCATGTACCTTAATGCTAGTAATAACAGTAGTTGTGCATCAGCTACTTTTTGTAGACAACCCCACCTGTCAACAGAGCATAATCATGTCATGTCATTCACTTAGACTTCTTCCATTATTCTTTCAGGTGCACTACAGTACATCTGAAGAAAATTAATGGAAAATCCTACCAGCCCAAGAGGCTGGGATTGGATTTCGAAGTATTCACCGTGTTTTGTTGTAAATGGTGAGGATGTGCAAGTTTTGTTTACTCCAACAGATTTTTACCAAACTCTCATGGATGGAATAAAGTCAGCAAAACGCCGCATTGTACTGTCGTCACTCTACCTTGGCACAGGCACACTTGAATCTGATCTTGCAAAATGTTTGCTGGAAACCTTGCGTAATAGACATTTGAATGAGATAAAAATGGATGTTGACATTCTCTTTGACTTTGCCAGGGGAACAAGAGCTGGAGCTGCAAATTCAAAATCTGTTTTGTTGCCAATATACAAGGAGTTCAATCATCCAACCGAGTTAAGCAGCATCAATTTCAATGTCTATTTTTTCCATACGCCTCAGCTGAGAGGTATTTACAAGCAGATCTTGCCTTCTAGATGGAATGAAATTGTAGGTGTATCTCATATCAAAGTATATTTGTTTGATGATACACTTGTTCTGAGTGGAGCAAATTTAAGTTATGATTATTTTACTCAGCGCCAAGATCGGTACATTCAATTTAAAAATTGTTCTGAGCTCAGTAATTATTTTCATTCATTGGTCAAAACTGTTGGTAGGTTTTCTTTTGAACTGCAGTATGATGGAACACTTAAGTTCTCCAATGAGTGCCCCCATCATCCTGTCACTGGAAATTACAATCATTTCATAGAATATGCTGCAGAAAAATTAAAAAGTGTGATTTTTCCAAAAAATCAGCCCTGTGAAATAAGCCAAGATGACTTCCTTGGATCTTGTCAGCAGCAAAGTACAACACCATTTCTGACACATGTGTGTGAAAAAACACATGGAGATCCTTTAATGGCTTCAAATCGTGATTGTACAAATAAAAGGCATGACAAAGGGCTACCAAATGACACATTTGTATTCCCATGTGTACAGCTTGGATTTGCTGGAATAAAACAAGATGAGATTGTGACTGAGGAACTCCTTAAGTCTTTTGTAAGACCATCTCATGTCTGTTTCACTTCTGGCTATTTTAACATAACAGACCAGTATGCTGAACTAATTGCTAAAGGCTCTGCCAGTTTTGATATATTTACAGCATCACCAGAAGCTAATGGATTTCTAGGAGCTGCTGGATTTTCTGGTTATGTTCCTTCCATGTATATTTGTTTAGTTAAAAAATTTTATGAAATCCTTCTAGATAGCAAAAGAGAATCTGCTGTGCAGTTGTGGGAATATACCAGACCAAACTGGACATACCATGCAAAAGGTCTATGGTTTTATGAAGATCCTAACTCTCTACCTACTTTAACAATGATTGGGTCGCCTAACTACGGATATCGATCTGTTTATCGTGATTTAGAAGCTCAAGCAGTGATTGTGACCAGCAATCAAAAACTAAGACATGCTCTTCATCTTGAAAAATGTAACATCAATGACTATTCTACGCGTGTGACTGCAGATACTTTTTCACATCAGAGATACTTTGTTCATAGGTGGGTCAAAGCTGTGTCAAGTTTTATCAAACACTTCTTTTGATTCAGGATATGACACAAACTATGTTCATGTTTAACACGTTGAGAGCCGGCCTACGGTATATTCGTACTTGGATTTCGGCCTAAAAAACAGCAGTTTTCCTCCACCGATTGCACTAGAGAGCTGTTCAAGAGCTCAAACGGATCGGCCAGTCTAGTAGATTGCACTCGAAAAAAATTTTTTGATTGGGGGTGCGGATTTTTTGTGACTGGTGTCATAAGTGAAGTAGTTTTAGGGTCATTTTGGCTCATGTTACCTGGCCTAGGGCCCAACCGCTAGGCCAAAGTGTTTCGCTGAAGTTTTCATTCGAAACTAGGCTCGAGTCCGAGTCTTTTGAGCCTTTGATCAATGTTTCTGGTTCAAAACTTATGATTTAAAATAAACAAATTAATTAATTAGCTAATTAGTCAAATATTTTTACTAACTTACATCATAACTTTTGAAACCGAAACCCTAGCAGGTCATCCAAAGTATCAAAAGACTCGGATTGTAGCCTAGTTTCCAGTAAAAACTTCAGCGAAATACTACCACCTAACGGTTGGCGCCCAGAGCCAGGTGAAGTGGGCCAAGGTGGCCAAAAAGTCCTCCACTTATGACATCACTCAAAAAAAACCACAACCCCCAAGCAACAAAATTTTTTTCGAGTGCAATCTACTAGACTGGCCGATCCATTTGAGTCGCTGAACAGCTCTCTAGCGCAATGGGCGGAGGAGCTAGGGCGTTGGTAAGGCAACCAAAAACTGCTGTTTTTTTTGCAAAAATTGCCGAAACCAGGCGGCTCTCAAAGTGTTAATATGATAGCCACACATGCAAATTAAACGTGGTGTTCAGTTTTTTATAATACTTTAATTCAGCAAGAGCAAGTAATTTGGCTTGGGAACCGCTTTGAGAATAGCGCAATTTAGCAGAGGTTTGTACCTTATATTGAAAATAGTCCAAGCAAGTCTCTGTTCAAGTTAGCCTCTGCACTAACACTTAGTAATTTTCAGATTTGAAGATTTCTTGTGATTGCTTTGTCGGGCCACTGAAAATACTGTGGCGAGCCACATGTGGCCCGTGGCCTGCTAATTGCCCACGCCTGTTCTAATTGATTCTGTTAGTTTTTGCCTAGTTAAGCATTGTATTATGGGTTGTCACTCCTGTTTTGTCAAATTGGGTGATTTGAAGTGTTAATAAGAAACCATGCAATATAGCACAGCCATTCATGAATCATTTTCCCTTGGTTTTTATGGCAGTGAAAAAGGCAATGTAAGGTGGGGTTTATTTAATTTCTATTACTTTGATCATTAATGCAACTAGATTTCTTTTGTAGCTGCTTAAAAATATTAGATATATATATCTTTTAACTGTTATTGAATCAACAAAAATTTGCAAAGTTTATAGGATGTTTCTTTTGACTTTTTCCTTTGAGATTTAATGTTTTGTGTCCATTTGATGATGTTTGTGTCAGCTCATTGATCACTGTATTTGTGGGCAATGTTTGATATTATCCATTTACTTTCTGTGGGTAATTTCATCCTTTTTATAGTGTTGCCTTTTCAGTAAAAAATAGGCAGTATTGTGTTAAAAAATAAGAAAAAGCAACCTACAGTATTCAAAACTCATCCCTTTTTTTAAGGTTAAAGTACACCACATGACATTGTGGCTTTAAAAATGCCTATTTTTATTGTGGTACATTGTCAAGGTAAGAGTGTAATGCTAGTTTTGTATTGCCATACATACGTGTAGTTTTTTAACTGAAGATGTGACTATAATTAAAAACTCTAGGTTTGCTGCAAGCTTTCAAGGAATCAACAGATTGGGTTCAATTCAGTGGCATAGCCAGCCAAAAAATTTTCGGGTTGATAAAATGTTTGATTTTAGGTGAATAACACTATTTTGCTTAGAAAAACGCCTCTCAAAGCACAAAATGATTATATTTTCTAAATATTTTTGGGGGTTCATGGCCCCCCTGGCTACATCTATGGTTCCACTTTCCTTACTTTGCAATGATTCAGACTTGCATAAATCTATACTCACTGGTTGTGTCACCCAATTGGTGTCTGCTAAAAATGGTGGCTCCCACTCACCGGATCTTGTATGCATCAGTTGGCTTTTAAAAAGTTTTGGGTTTTCGTGCACATTAGCAGAAGTGATGCAAATAGTGTGGTTAATGTTGATTGATGGTTGCGCAATGTCTAAAGTGTGTGATTATTGTGTACTTGTGGCAAACCTCTAGAAGAAATTGCTGACAGTGTTGGAGTTAGATAGCTAAAAACAATTGAAGATGATTGCAAAGTGATTTTTTATTGTTGTGCTGTTATATTTTTACTAGAGATAGACCGATATATCGGCCGATATTTGGGTCGGTATCGGTCAAAATGGCTGATTTTATTAGCCTCAGTAAGCATTGACAAAACGCTGATATATTCCTGACACGTGCAGACAACTTGCGCAAGAAAGCACAGCAAACCAAGTCAAGACCGTTATCTCGCAGTAACGCTGGCAGATGCGTTTTTATAAACAACCAGACAGGTTGAACCATGGAGCACGTGTCGGCCGTCGCAGCTGAAACAAAAGCATCGTCATTAATCAGATTAATTAAAAATCATAGCGAAATATTGAAATTGCTGCAATTAAAAAAAAATGTAGCTCATAAATCCTGATCTTGAAGTTTTTTAAAAAGAGGTGAAGCATAGAATACATTATATTTTTGACAATGAAGCAAAAACCAAGATTTTAAGATTTTAGAAATATTGGCTATCGGTCCATGAATGGCCGTTGTATCGGTATCGACCCCAAAATAGCCATATCGGTCAATCCCTAATTTTTACTTGAAACATAGTTCTACAGTGACCAGAATGTTTTTCTTGATCAAGGCAATTGTTGACATTTCTGTTGATTTTTCAATCAGGACAGATTTTTAATGTAACATCTCGTTTCATGCGTACCTAGTTCCAGTTCAAACGTATTCAAACGCTAGATTTACACAATCATAGCTCAACATGTTTTCTAATTGACATAGCATATCTGCGTAAAGTTGATGAGGTCATACCTCTTTTGCAGAATTGTGTTTTTTTGATATCATACAAATGTTTCGTCAGAAATTTACATATTTGGATTGACGTCTTTTTTGCAAACTTGCAAGATTCAGTGGTTGGCAGTGTGTGCCACAAAACGCTATTCCTTGTTGTTCCTAGTTTTTACAGCGTAATGGCATTTGAAAAATTAGATCTAAGAGATGTTATTTCACTTGGTGGCACAAAAGAGGATTTCAAAATGCTTAATGATATGGAACATCGCAAGAAGCATTCAGCCAAAGCCCTAAAGGATGACTTCAATGTAAGTCCTTGAAATTTTCTGGTGAGCTGCTAAAACACGCTTCAGAGCTGGAGCTGTGTCAGCCGGAACAAGTTCCAGAGCCGGAGCTGTGTCATTTTTATGACAACTCCACAGCCCTGGTTCTAACCAAAAGCTGTTCCACGGATTCGGTACCGATCAAATTCTGTTTCAAAATTTTTCTGTCAATTCCCAACCTACAGTATCAGTTTGTATCATTGTGTCAAGCTCATTTCAGTTACGTTTGTTGTTGATCGGATTACAACGCTTTTGTAATCCATGTTGAATGACTACTATTTGTGTTTGACTTTTTTGCGAAAGTTTATGTTATTTTCACTTGTCTTCTTTAAGGAAGAAGAATTCGGGAAGTTAGTGAAAAAGCTTGGTTTCAAACAAGTCTTGAAGCCGCGAAATCGCGAAAAAACACGTCACGTGCAACAGTCAAAGAAGTTCAAAAAAACTGACCAGTCGAAGAAAAAAGACAGCGATGCTGCACTTGTAAATATTGTTTTTTATCTCAGATATTCATGTTGCAATCAATATGCTAGTTATCGTAAGGTCTGTCGATTCGTTAATTGATTTTTTTCAGCCACCATTCTCTCGTTTTCAAACGAAAAATAATAGTTTGAAATATGCCGCTAAAATTCGAGGAAGTTCTTGTGTACGTAAGCCAATCGATTTTGGTATGGATTGCTCCTGCTGGTCGGATGCACACTCAAGTTCGTTCTTATCCAAACTCTTTAGAAGTTTGATGACCGGTCATTTTATTGTATTCGTAACGTTGCTTGTTGGTCAGTGGTCAATTTCGCAATGTCATGCAATTGTAGAACGTTATTCTTAGCGACTCACCCGCATTGTTCAGTAGCCTGAAGACTGCCCATTTGTTTACATAGGTGGTGATGGGAAACTATGCACACATCTCAGTAATTTCGAAACACTACGTGTGTTGCTGCTAATGCACTTGACCGGTAGTCATCGGAAAGCTCTTTTTTAACTTAGTCTCCAGCGCAGTACTTGTGCCAGCGCACCAGTCACAAATTGGCCACGTAGTAACCAATTTTAAAGTGTCCAAGTAGAAATTCTGGATTGCTTTGCTATTAGTAGTAGAGCCATGCTTCTACCTGTTACATGTTTACGCCAGTTTTACTTCGACCTATAACAAAAAAACTTTAAAAAAACTAAGTAACCTGTCAGAGGTGACAAAAGCGTCACCACTCACAGGTAAAATTGTCTGGTGTGAAGTAATAACGTGCACGGTTTGTAGACGCTGTCACTGAGACATTGAGACCATTGTCTGTGATGTTTGCGAGCGGTACGGTGATACAAAAGTTTTCGTCTCTGGTATCGGTACTGGCATTTTAGCTTGAGCAAACACTTGATCTAGAGCAGGGGTTCCCAACCTTTTTCTTACCATGTACCCCTTCAGCATTCCTATAAATGAGCATGTACCCCTACAGCATTTCAACAGATAAGTATATACCCCTTCAGATTTTTGAAAGATGAACGTGTACCCCTAAAACTCCTTTTCTCATGATTTTTCACAGATATATTTAACAATAAGCATATAACGACTTTTGAAAATAAGTATTAAGTGATATATGTACAAGTATTTAAAAATAAACAATATGTAAATCTGTTTTAACCTTCTATTGCTAACCTAAAATGTACCCCAGGTTGGGAACCCCTGATCTAGAGTAAACACTCGACCCTCACTTTCGATCTTCTTAAGTATTAGACATTACGATGTGTCGTACTGAACAGAACTACTTGGGCAGACCAGACAATCACTCAGCACATGCAGTAACAGTAGCATAATAATGAACGACAGGTAGTAAGTACACGCAAGAGCCAACCATTGGTGACGTAATACTGCTGAGGTTTATGGTTGCATCATCAAGTGTGAGTTTGCGCCATTTTTGTGAAAATCAACACTAACTGTACCTGCATCGCTTAGAGCAGCGTTTCTTAACCTTTTTGTACCTCAGCACCCCTTTTGGTCACGCCTAAGCAGTCCAGCACCCCCTACCTTTGGCTAACGCCTGGTTACTATAACGATAAAGTAAAGATAAGTTTGTCCAAACATATTCCTTTTACCTTTGAATGCCACATATGTGACCTTCCCCAGCAGCTCCTGGGGGTGCTAGCACCCCAGGTTAAGAAACCCTGGCTCAGAGGCACAAAAATTAATTATATCATTGCTACTAACTTGAACGTGCAAACAAACATTGCAATTGCTGTTCACGTCAACAATAGGTTTACACGTTATTTGTTTGAACTGTAGGTCATTTCATCTGGCGGCCGCATGTTGCGCAGCCCTGGTTACCGTATGATATGCTATTGACATTAGCATGCCTGCTTGATAATTTGTAACTTTAAAATTAATCAAACAAATTTGCTGGAGGCGCACTTGTAGTAGTGAGGCAGTCAAAAGGTGAAGCTCAGATTAGAATCTGTAGTTTTGCTGTTCGAACGTTTGTTTCAGTGCGCCTAGAATCTAGATAGTTTGCTATTGTTAAAGATTATCCTTCAGTTCTAATGTGCGGTGCTGAGCTTTATGTTTTGCTCTTTAGAAATGGAACACTTATCGCGCTTCTGGAGTTGGATTTTGATGACATACCGGTCTATATTGAGTTAGCATTGCTATTGCTAAACAAGCAAGCTTACTGAATACACGGCGCAACATTTCTGAATCGACACGAGACGCGCGCTTTTCGTGTCGATTGAAGTCGAAGCAAAATGCTTGATTACAAACTTGTAATCGTCTTTGCTTCACGGGCATTTGGCCTCAAACCACTTTCTCACCGGTACCGTACAAGATTCCGTGTTTCTCCAAAATTTAGTTTGTTTCGAGAATTTCTGAAGCTTGGGTTAAAAAGCACTGTTTAAAAAACTGAAACGAAATATGACGGGTGAGACTCGACGGCAGGTAGGAAGTGACACAGACGTTCAAACTGCACGAAGGTGGTTGTCTTCTTGTTTGAGTGTAAGCTGCTCGTTGAAGTGTTATGCCCATCGTGTTCATCGCTACTATGTTCTGCGAACTCATTTTCGCGATGATCTGTAGCTTCGAAAAATTTGCAGCCGGTCCAAGAATCTGTCGTGAGCAGCTCGTCTGACGCGAAGGAACAACTTGAAAAGCGGCTCAAGAAGAGCTCGGAAAGCGCGGAAGAAAACTTTCAGTTCGGTAGTCTTCCCCATCGTATTCTGGTAAAACCGTCCGGACCTTGGCATGACCACACTAGTCCAGCCGCGTCGGTACAAGTTTCTGAAGCCTGCGCGGCGACGCTGAAAAGTCACGCACTGAAACTTTTGGAGAATGAGATCAAAATTCACAAAGAGAAGACGACTGACAAGTCTGAAGGCACAGGCGGCGATTCGTGGATGACGACGATTTCCACTGCCGGTATGCCGCGTCTTGGTGCTTACCTTCAGCGTTAAGGGGGTTATCGGTATTTGCACCGACTCTGACCGACCTCTAGTGCAGGGTCTCCAAACTTTTTTCCGGAGGGCCATAAGCTGTTACACAACAGTTCGAGGGTCGGGAACCCTGTCGTTGTTTCGGGATATGTTATTCTACCAAGTCAACATATTTTTCTTAAATATATTATTTTTTCCTTATTGACGAAATGTCTTTGCGGCCGGTTGAAACAGCTTCGCGGGCCGTACTTTGTAGATCTCTTCCCCGGTGCAATGCAGTTAATTCGAACGCTTTATGTGGAGTGGGAAAAAAATGCCAGTACCGATACCTGAAAATGTTTTTTTCGCTTCATGTTTAGGAAACTGGTTGTTTCAAGTACAGCCCTGGTGGTAGTCTACATAATCTTTGTTGTAGAACACACGGTTACTGCCTGCATGGCTGTGCGCCACCTTTTGCGTTCAATTTCGATCACTAAAGGCGAAACGGGCAAAGGTCTTTTTGCAGAAATGTTTGCTGCGCAAAATGCGTGGAACAGCCAAGCCTTTGTGGCAGCTGCAATCAGTGTGTGTGTGTGTGAAGATCATGCGTCAGCTGCTGCGTGAACCGACTTCACACCTATCGTATCGTTCACACCAAAAGGTGTTGCGAGCTGTAATGCGGGTCATCAACGCGTACGTTTTCAAAGGTAGAGCAGACGTTTGCTCTCCGGGAAACTGCAGCAGTAAGTCTATCGCACGAAATTACCCGATCGCCCAGCGATGCCCATTCAAATCAAAGACACGGTTTAGTCGCTGCGCACATATTTATGATTGCCAAAATGGGTCCTTCCTTACAACTCAGCCGAAGATATCTCAGCCGCGTCTCTTGTGACAACAATAGTAGCTATAGTGTTACATGTTTTCTGAAATTGGATAAGGGTTAGTGCAATAGTTCTGGGTGCTCTTTAATAGTATGAGGGTATTATCAATAGATTACGGGCTTATTGTTTGATTATATCCATGAAATTTGAAACAATGTCGTATTCGAAGAAGTATCACGATTTGTGTAGAATTTCATTTAGACCAACGAAAATGTCTCCGACTTTCAACGGACTGAGAACACTCCAAGTAATATCGATAATTTTTCAGGTACGCTGTCGGACAGAGTCTCTGCTTTGTCGTTGATGGTGCAAGAGGATCCCGTGCACAACTTCCATTGTTTGCAAACACTGCTATCTATGATGAAAAAGAAAGGCAAGAGAGAAGCTATAATGGGTAAGCGGCGATAAGTTTTACTGCTTTACTCTAGCGTTTCATTGGTTGTCGTTTCAACCCCTCCAAGTATATCCTATGTGTCGATGTCCTTGGCGCAGGATTGGAGTCCATCCGGGATCTCTTGCTCGGCGATTTGTTGCCTGACAACCGGAAGCTCAGGTTTTTCGCTCAGCAACCACTGCATCTGGTTGCCGATTCATTCAAGGTGAGGTGTAACCACTTTGTGATGTTACAATACCGATTGTGACGTGTGCTACTGATGTCACATGCTGAGACGTCGACTTGTTAAAAACACCCAGCTGCTAGAAGCAAACCATGCTAGTTCTTTTCGCTTGTTGAACCCAACCTGGTGACCAATGAGCAACCCTTCTTACATTCTGTCGATTCGAGCCCAATTAACGGTATTTTGAAATAAGCGGAACAGCAGTTAGGCATTATGATGTAGCTGTGCTGAACTGCTCAAATCTTGTTTTGCCGTGTGTTTGTCAAGCACGTCTGTAACCTGGGCCAATGGCAGCAACTGACCGATCTGCCTTGGTATCGATAATACAGGGGTGTTGCCAGGTTTTGGTTGTTTTAGGTGAAAACAAAGAAATAACCAGT
>Ga0210059_1005951_pt1 | contig 19603 bp, 9 predicted proteins | sample Ectturendosymbi2_FD_188042 | JGI IMG/M metagenome (GOLD analysis project Ga0210059, IMG submission 188042) | Ecteinascidia turbinata endosymbiont from Florida, USA - Sample 2 (SPAdes) (version 2) | ecosystem: Host-associated > Tunicates > Ascidians > Unclassified | place: Key West, Florida... | reverse complement strand
ATATAAGCAGAATGGAGGCTCAGTTTTTGCATTTACTTGTCAGGGGAGAGGTTCGCACCCTTGTACCCCCCCTCAGTCACACCACTGTTGTAGACCTGTGTTGTATTCTTTCACTGCACAAGAATAAAATAACTGGTATGCACTAGGGTAGGGAGGGGGGGCCACTGTGCCATGCCCCCCCCTCAGTCCTTAAAAAGAAAAAAAAAATATAAACAGTATTCGACAGTGGAGTAACTAAGGGGGGCAAGTGCCTCAATTTAAAATAAACTGTCTTTGTTTTCTGGTCACTGATATACGCACTACGCAATTTTTTTATGACTACTGTACGTTTCCTCTGCTTGATTTTCATTTTACGATTTCATTCTTTCACTGACAAAATTGCTTAACACGTGGCTGTTAAGTAACTTAACACAGATAACACTGAACACCAGAAAAAAGCTTCGGCTGGTGTGAGATTTTAACCCACAAACTTCAATAAGCGTCTTCGATACGCGATACATGTTTAAAACTTATAACATCCAAGCACGCATAGAGGTTTATTTCATGAGCCTCAGACAACAAAAGTTCAGTTTTCTGTCTCACCGGCTAATAAGTCGCGTAAAAGCATTATACTAGAACTTGCTTCCAGAATGCACCCAAATGGTGTTATTTTGCAACATTTTCCCGGGGGCATGCCCCCGGACCCCCCTATAATGGTCGTGCCTTCGGCGCTTCCCCTAAAGTTTATTTGTGACGTCACACGATTGTGACGAAACTTTGCCCCCCTCGGAAATTTTCTGCGTACGCCACTGCCGGCATGCAATCATATAAAACCGTATTCGCAGACCGCGCCTGCAATATCCAGTGTATCTTGCATCAGAGTTGTCCAGCGAAAACACGAAACTTTACACCACTGAGAAATCCAGTTATTTAGCGAACAACTGTGGGCCATTCAGCACTTTTCATTGGGCCGCGCAACAGTTGTTGCGTGGGCCGTGCTTGCTGCGCTGGTTGCGTGGAACCAAACATACGCTACTGTAACAACCATATGGAACATTGATTGTTTGACGTTAACACGGCATTGATGTTGTCATCAGGCCTTAGCAAGTGCGGGGCCCGATTGGAAGCAATTTTTCGGAGCCCCACTCAGCGGTGTGAGCAGAAATTTTTGATGAGGGGCATCAAGTCATAATCATAGAAATCATGAGCGATGTGAAAGAGCGAGGCTCGACAAGGGTAATGCCAAGCTAGGGTGTCTGGGGGCATGCTCCTCAGTTTTACCTCTCCTGAAGAGACTTTCCATGTTCGTTCGACGGTCCATAACACCCAGTAAATCCATGAGTTGCTACACTCAATACCTCCTCTCTGGCCAGATACCTACCATGGAATGCGGCAAGCCAATTGGCCATGTGTTAAACGAAATTAGCAGCACTACTTGATACAATCAGCTAGCAAGCAACAAAACACCAACCAACAAACGAAAAAAAAGAACGGAGCTTCAGCAAGTTCAGGCTAATTAAAACGTTCCACAGATCAAATATGACTGATGAAAGGCTGACAAACCTGGCAAGGATATCTATTTAAAGTGAAACTGCTAAAACATTAGGTGTGACTGAGTTGACAGAAACATTTGCATTTTTGCTTGAATCATACCAAATGCTTAATCCTGTCTGCTTTATACGTTTGTTGATGCTGGAGAAAATGCTTTTATAAGTACTTGTTAAAACAAGTCGATATTTTGTTTACATAAATACTATGTGTTAAATGCAGTGTGTTGCATTTTGGGGACCTCAACGTCCAGGCTCGGGGGGGGCCACCAACCACCTATCACCGGCTCTGTCTCTACTGTTGCTGGTCGACAAGGGGCGATTACATCACAAATGTAATCGATTACGATTACTTGCCACATGCTTGATTACAGTTACAAATAAACAAAATGACAATGCAATCGATTACGACTACGGTTACATTGAAAGTAATCACGGTTGTAATCGTGATTACATTTGTCTCTTTGCATATTTCTGTCTCGGAGTGATTTTTGTGAAGAAGATCTTTTATTTCGAGGCTTTCATTTCATCAAAAGACAAAACATTTATTAAAATTGCTGGTTTAAAATAAGCAATAAAGTGTTGAGCTGTGCTATATTATGAGAACAAAAGAAAGTAAATTTTGGTTATCAATAATAATTATGCAGGTGCAAAACAAATACATTTGGAATAATTAAACCTCATCCTGCTGTTCAAATACTAATAATACGTAATGTGCCCATCGCCTCCGCGTGGTAAGAGATTTGGTGAGTTGATACACGAACAAGATCATCCAAAGGAAATAGGTAACTTATCTCTGGACCATTAGTGCAACCTCTGTATTTTGGAGTTATAACTGCCAAGCGGTCATCTTTATCTGTTTTAATGTAAAATTTGTTAAGAAAACGATGCTTTTTTAAACTGTTGCAATTTTCGGGTAGCGGAAATTGGCGGCAGGCCATATCCTGACATTTTCTTTTAGCCAGGACGATTGAAACTAAGGATTTTGTCCAAGGAGAGCTGCAGTACCTCAACGGCGATTCAACTAAAAGCTGGGAGGTGATCACCTATCATTTTGATTGAGAGTTGAAAACTTTGCCCCTGAGTTACGCCGTTAAAAATCGTGGTTTAATCATATTTGACTTATGCAGAACATAAAATGCGGTGAAACGTTTTGCTGAAGCCAGCCCTGTATGTATAATGATCTAGTCAATTCAACAGCGAAAACAGCTGGACAACAGCATCTGACTTTTGATTATTTTAACCGTTTGTAACACCTCAGCAATCAATACTTTGTCTTTTGTTTTTATTTTTTTCTGCTTCATCCCTTACCGTCTTCACATCGTTTTGTCTTCATGTGTGAATTGCTTCAAGTTATGCTTTTTAGTCGACAATAGGACGGTCAGACATACTGAACAACTGGGCTTTCGTCGCATAAAAGCTACCGTTTCGCACTAGCCGTCGCCTACGACCATACCACGTTGAGTACACCCCATCTCGTCCGATCTGGGAAGTTAAGCAACGTCGGGCCCGGTTAGTACTTGGATGGGTGACCGCCTGGGAATACCGGGTGTTGTAGGCTTTTGTTCTACTGCCTTATAGTCGTTCGTACGCACGTCATGATAAGTTTCCACTCCATCGGCAACCTTTTGTGGAAATTTGCATGGGGTTGAAACTTATCAAAAGGACCAATTTTCAAATTTTCAAGGTTGCAAAATACCTGTTACTGGCCATCGTTAGAAACGCGAGTTTTGCAATTTACTTTTAGTGAAACTGTGAGCTTTATCGTCTTTGCGAACTTTATTGTGTGAGCGTTTGTGAGCTTTTTATTGTGTCTTTGTGAGCTTTATTGTCTTCAGTGTGTTTGTTTTATGCTTTCTGCAAAGCCTCTGTGCAGTATTGTTTTGCTCCCCTTTTCAGCCATCCTGACTAACCTCATTTTGTTTCTTTTTCATGTACCCAACACTACTGTATTAATGTTTACTGTTAAACCTTTTTATAATCTGTCTTTACCTCTGTCTGCCCAATCCCATTTGGGGTGCTATGTGCCTGGTCGAACACACACACAATGAACGTACTCCATCATGGTCTGTATAATTTTATTGTGTTTTTTTTCATAAAAAAAATCAAGCCAAAATCCTTAAAAAAAAAGTTTTAGTGAACAAGTAAAATATTGTCAATAAATTTCAGGAAAACTACACGGGTGAGGTGACATAACCGGAAGACGTCACATGAATCAAAATTTGTTTTTTTTAAAAAAGGTGAAATTATTGTATCTCTGCGGAATGGCTAAAATTTGTTTTTTTCAACGTTGTGACAAAAAGTAAATTAACTAACTTGTCATAAAGGAAGATACATTACAGTAGCTGGAGCAGTATCATGTCAAAGTGAATTTTTTTATTTTGTTTTAATGTCTGAACCAGACACGAAGTCATAGAGCATACGCACCCACTGTCTGCACAACGCAGATTGATAAAAACAGACACGAACATTTTAATTGTAACGGCGTTAGGGGTAGGCCCACAGGATTACAGACACTTTCTTAACACAATTGTTCGCTAACTCGTCACGCTTCGTACAACACTACATTACAGACACTTTGAATTTTATTGATTGAATTTTGACGATCGTTAGTTGTCTAAGTGTTCTTTGTCAGTTGCAACAGAAAAATCATCGTTACTTCATGAGCAACGAAACCATCAAACTTTCCTATAAGATAGTCCAGGCAAACAATTTGTTGACTCCCAAATTACTTGAGATAACAAAACTTCAAGTACGTTGTTTATCGCCTTATTAGTTCAACGGTAGAGTATGCCTCACCGATTTCCCGAACCACTGCGACAAAATTCTGAGGAACTAACGAACATTTCGCTTTAAACTGCAAGTGGCTTCACCCTGGGGAGGACAGGGTTGGATTAAGGTGGGTGCTATTGATACTGCAACATTGAGCCCATTCCTAAAATACGCTCAGAGAAAAACAGACGATGTTGTATTTATGCATTTTACAGTTGCTTGTGTAACTTTAATCGCAAAATGTTGCATATTACTTTTTCGTTTTACATTTTAACACTGCACATACAATAAGACAACATCCATGAGTTTTAGTACATTTCACACAAAAACATATTTTGTATGGTGGTAGCCAACTTGGTTTTCTCGGTTTGTGGAAAATCAGTGTCGCCAAGTCCACAAAGACAAAATATGCCAAATTGCGTCTCAGAATATGCCAAACAGGACCAAAATATGCCAAACTTTTTTTTCGTAGCAAAAAAACAACTGGTTAGGCAGTAAATTTTTTTCACCCTATTATAAAGTTTACTGCACAATCAGCAATTCACATAAACACATGTTAAGGCTGTCTATCGAAAATAATACTTTCCCAGCAAACAATCAGACACTAGGATGTTACAAGGTACAAATTTCGCCTACTAGCCGGCATCATCAGCTTTGCGAAATGCATGAAATATAAAATAGAATTAAATGAACGCACAAAGAGTAAAGACACCAATTAGGATAATCTAATTGAAAAATTGTAACCCCAGCTGCCCACATTTTCCATAATGAAAGAGAAAGACACAGGAACAACTAAGCAATTTTAAAGCTGGGTGATGTTATTGTCATGTCTTTACTAATAGACCGATACTGCAACATTCATGTTACCATTCATTCACCAAGTACTGACTAGTGAGTGGTGGCCATTACAATGTAATTTCAAATTTCTGGCATTTTCCGACTTGTTTTGTTTTTTTCTTACCTGCAAATACAATAAACAATAAATCATTGAACTGTAGAAATTTTACTGTACCATTTCCTTGCAATATTCAAAGTCTCAAGACCTGCAGCCTTCGAGACCGAGACGAGACCTGAAACCTTCGAGACCGGGACTCGCAATATTGGGTCTCGGGGCCGAGACCAAGTTTCGAGACTCCATCACTGCATTACTATTATATGCATCACCTTTAAAAAAGTGTGGTTTCACTGTATTCGAATATACTGTGCATATCCTAGCTCAAATTCAGCAAACACTAACAAGATAGGCGTTTTCAAGCATAACATTGGCATGCAATAGGCACACAATAACGTTTTCTACTGCAGGTGAGCACTGCGAAAAAGTACATCATGCCTGTGTTTTTCTTTCGGTCATATGGACCGAAATTTTTTCAAAATGACCGAAAAAATTAAGTCATTTCAGTCAGAATGTCTGAAAATATAAGCTCATGAGCACTGTAACAGCGAATTTTAATACAACTGTGAGATAAATGTCCAAAATCTCTCAGCAAAAAATGACCGAAATGTCTCAGCAAAAAAAACCCAGAGAGCATCTGAGCAGTAGCGTAATTAGAGGTTTGAACCAATGGGGCGAAACTTAGCTGAAGCGGGTCCACTGGCCAGTATAAGGGGCCCACTAGCCAATCATTAAAAAGTTGAGAAATGATAGTGAATCGAGATGTGGATATCTAACAGGGCTCTCACAAATGCAACTCAAAAAATCCCTAAACCACTACCAAAAATCCCTAAATATGTGGTGGTGCAGCACACAATCGGAGTGCCATGATAAATGTCAAAAATAGAACCAAATATGATTTGCAAAATAAACTGAAATAGTTCATTTTTACACATTTTCATACTTTTCTAAAAATCCCTAAATCACTAAAAATACCTAAAAAGGGTCAAAAGTTCCAATCTAGGGACAAAATCCCTAAAAGTAAGAGCTCTGGTGTCAATACTAAAACCCGAATTAACCAGAAAACACTTTGAAAAACGAAAAAACGTATATTAATACAGGAATAGGCTAAATAGGGGCTTGGTTTTGCACACCTTACACTAGTGCCTCTGAACTCGTTTACTGCACAATACAACGATTTCCGTTGTCTGTAGATATCATCATCATCCTTCAGTGGGGCATTTAGCAATACACGGACCAAGACATTTGGCTTGGTCGAAATATCGTATTTGTGCACCATTCAGTAAAACATTCGATGGAGCAGGTTATTTATAGTTTTTGGGTCAAAATCTAGTCCACATCAAGAGTATAGCTTTCTTACAATATAAGCGATTTTATTTTCAGTATCATAACCACCATATATATTCAGAAGACACCAAGTTCTCTAACGCTAGGTAATATATTACAAAAAGCTACAGAATCTCACAGCAGAAAAACAGTCATGGCATGTTGGTGCTGCAATGTTATATGTAGTATATGTCATGTGCAGCAATATAGGCCTACCTCGTTCTCCAACATTGCCTTTGGTGCATATAAAATTTTCCTGCAATTTTTGGTCACTTTCAAGTCTTCACAAAGCTGCAGATTTGTTTCACTAGTAAGATGCGTCTTACTCGCAAAATGACAATTAACATGGAAAGTTTTAACCTGTTTGTAAGTTTTGTGTTGACAAATGCAACATGATTAATTTATTAAACATTCTCGAAAACAAGAGTTCTTGAAAAAAATAAAAGAGACAGGGTTGACAGATTTTTTACGAAAGTTACGGCCAAAAGTTTAAAACAAATGGCCATTTTGGCCATTCTTTTAGAGTGCAAAATTTAGCGTATATCGAAAAATTGGTGGTTGAACAATATGCCAAAATATGCCAAATTTGACAAAAATGCCAAACCAAAATTACTTTTGCCAACCGCCTCCAAAACATGCCAAATTTCAAAAATTTGGCATAACAATATGCCAGTTGGCAACACTGAAAATCACCGAGGCCAGATACGAAAGCCTTCAAGGATTTGTGATATCATAACTCATAGTTCTAGAAGCACGCTGTGAAGAAAATTACAAGGCCAAGGAAACGTGCGTAGGTAGCGTGTAATAGCTAGTTGTCGCTGACTGAGCTGAGCAATAAAGTTTAGGCTTGAAGTAATGGGAAAGCACAACTAATGTATAATTCAACAGAGGCGCCTCACGCAGCGATAGTGATGCTTCTCACTTGCAGTATAGCTCAGTTTTGTTTCCCATCTTCCTCTGTTTGAAGCATTTTTTCATGTATTTTCCAGATAAATCGTTTTCTGCTTTGATGAGTTGAAAAGTGCAAAAGGAAATGCAAGTTAAAGGCATGGATGAATGTGATGAGTCGTTCATCAGGATTGTGTTGAAGAAGTTAATTTACCAAGAGTTTGCAAGACTAATCACTAAAAGGTCAGGGAGCAGACCAGTATCTAGCTTAGAACACTGTGCCCAACTCATTTTTCCAGGGGGGAGAAAAAAATTTTAGGGAGGCGAAGGTTACGGGCCTGGAAGTAACTAACGCATGGCTATCTGTTGTTCGTGGCTGTTTTTTTCTCTGAGTGATTTCGGTCATTTGTCCCGTGTAGTATTAAAACTCGCCGAAACAGTACCGGTATTTACCAGCTTACCTTTTCGGTCATTATGACCGAATTGACTTGATTTTTTTTCAGTCATGAGAAAAAATTCGGTCTATGACGGTATGACCGAAAAAAACAGGTTCATGACACCAATAATTTATTTTAGTTTGCTTTTAATCTTTGTAACATATAATTGGCATATTAGTGCTATAATGGCTACGAACATCTTTGCTTTTCCCAGAAACTATCTAGTAATCAGCACACGGCAAATTGTGATGGAAATGTCACAAAACATTTCGCCACGCCACTTTCCAATGCATTCGATTTTCTGTCTTTTTTCTGGTTAAAGACGTTTTTAAGTACGAAAAAGTTTAAGAATGACACCAAAACCGTCTTGACATGCTGACTTGCTCTGCTGGTGTCATGCTGATTTGCTCGGGTTTTGGTTTACGCTCATGTATATTTGTTCGCTCTGACATCGTCAGGTTCCAGGACAGCAGTTTCGTTTTAGCAAACTCAACAGAAGTGTCGAAAAAAAGAATCGAAACATTGTTTCTAATCGAAACGTTGTTTCGATTGGTCGCGTTGTTTTTTCAGATCAAAATTATTTATCTGAAAAGTTTTTTTTCACCAGACCAACTTGACTCTGTTTATGTTTTGCCCATTTTTAATCTAACCTCTCAAACATTTCAGTTTGGTGCGCAGTTTTGCTTTTCACGAGTTTGTCGTTGTGACAAATGCACGACTTGCACTGACGTTTTCTTCGTTTATCTTTACGGGATTGTATTGAGTGTCCAAGTAGCTGGTACGTTGTTTGCAACCAGCAGCCTCAGAGCCTGTTGGGTGGCTTACTGGTAAGCAATTTACCCGATCTGGTTAAATATTTGTGTTTCATGAAACCAGAGCTGACTGTAAGGATAAACACCTTTCGAAGTTAATTGGAAACGAATATTTTGAAAGTACATTAGCTTTTCGAGGACTGAAGTATAAGTACCTTCTCAACATTGCAAGTTACTCTTTTAGTTTAGAATCATTCTGAAGCATGCACTGCGTTCAAGGTCCGCAGAGTTGATCAAGCTGAGACTTGAAACATGTTTGTGAAAAACACTTTTAGCGGTTCCTTGTAAACCGCTCATGTTCACATTCTTCGCCATATCAACATTGTTACGGTCATTGCAGTGCAATACATATTGGCTTTAGCTCCATTGCATACTGCTGTCTATGCAGTTAATATCTGCTCGACCGTACGCCCTTGTTACTGGTCCGTGCGTCCTTGTTACTGATTGAAATGAAACACTCGTGACTCCTGTCAATAAAACAGGGTCTCTGTGTGTTTCCATTCTTTGTTTGAAAAAATCCGGCACGACATAATGCTAGAAAAGCTGCAATTAAATGTTTTCCAGGTAACTCGTGATCCCCGAAAAGCTAACAAAGCCTGGCCTTTGTGACGACAATACGGCTGTGTTTGCGGCAGTGCTTGAGATACAGTATAAGTTGTAAACTTGCCAAACAGCTCATCAAAAATCCTTCTGGCGTGGTTCTGCTTGCCGTTTGTTTCAGCAATGTTACTAAAAAGCAGCTGGTTAGCAAATCAACGTGTACGAGATAACGAGAAGACACTAAACTTTTGAAATTTTCACTTGTCATAGATATTACTGAAGATTAGGGGCGTATTTCCGAAAAAAAACATAGTATGGAAAAGTTCGGCATGAGACAGACTTTGCTACAGTCAAGGTTTAGTTGAAGTTCCTCAGAAAAGCCAAATAATCTTGATATTTACCCGTCATATCAAACGGTAAGGAAAAGCTGTTTTCTCGTGACAAAAATGAGGATGGACTTTCATCGCAGTTTTTCCACTGTATCACTGATTGCAAGTGGCATTGCAATATCTGCTGGTTTCGACTAATTTGCTTTACTGTACTAAAAACGAATTTTCGTAAATCAATAGAAAGCCTGGCGTTAGGGAGAGAAGCCAATGAACAAAGTCTTGAATGGCACGCTCATGTTGATGGACGATTCCCGACAGGGGAATGCAGAGCAAGCCAGAACGGTCGAAAATAGCAGGCTTGTAAAATCTGTACTTTATTCCTACTGAAGTAAAAAGCTAGAAACCTGCCTGCTTATTTTCATTTGTGCTCATGCGTCTCAAAGAGCGCTATTGTTTAAAATCCAAGTTCAGTTTACACTAAAAATGTTTTTTCTTATACACAAAGGAAATAGAGACACTTCAGAAACAGCATTGCTTGTGTCCGTGATTTTGACGAGTGTGGCTATATTACAAGACTTTTATTGCGATGAAAGAACAAATGCAACATGCTTCATAGCTACTGTAGCAAACTAAAATTGTTCTGTTTGCGGCAGTGCTAGTGCAATTGATTTTTCAACAGTAGAAGTAGAAGGCGTAAAGAAGAAAAAAAAGCTTACTTTCAAAACCTTTCTAACGAGATGCAATTTTCAGAGTGCTGTTAACATTCCAAGAGACTTGCAAATTTGGTTGGATAATATTTTTATAACCGAAAAGAGTCTTGTTTCTTGACTGTAAAGAGATAACAAGTTGCTGGCAATTGTGACAGCAATAAAATTGTACTGAATAAATACAACTGGCTAAATTTGTTTTTCAGTTACTCTATTTGTTTTATGCAAAATCGACAATCATGAAGCTTATTATTTTTCTGACATTGGGAATTGCATTTTCCCAAGCAAGAATGGTTTTTCAAGACGAGTGGGAAGAATGGAAGTCTTCGTATGGTAAATAATATATGATGAATTGTGTTAAAATGCACGTCATCGTGTATATTAACGTATTTATTTGATTGTAAGCCGCGGCTTAAATTTTTTTGTTTTTCATATTTTCGTGCGGCTTATAATCAAGGTCGGCTTACAATCGAGTAAGTGCGGTATGTAAAAACACGATTTTAACATAAGAAACTAATGTAAGTCTCCAACCGCGGTTACCAGTCAAGGAAACAGCAAAGTAGTTTTTCCACCGCGGTTACCAGACAAGCGCGGTTACCAGACACGCGGTTACCAGACAAACCGCGGTTACCAGACAAGGAAACAGCAAAGTAGCTGGTCCACCTGCACCAGGTACCGACCCAAAAGCATTGACACGAAAATACGCTTTCATTTATTAATGCTGGTAGAAAAAGCACTCACGAAGAAAATGTTATTATCAAAGAGACTTCAACAAATGCTTCTGTAAAACAAAAAACTGCCAAGATTTGTTGCTATGACCTGTTTCAAAAAATAACACAAACAATCGTGATTAGTTTGCACAATGTAATGACACTGGCAACCGACAAAACCTTCAAAAGCGATCCGAAAAATCTGCAGTCAGCTCAATCCTAACTTCAGCTTTAGCTTCAAATATTTTGTGAGCAGGATGAACGTTTTCCCGTGTGCACACAAACTATGATATTCGCATAAGTAAACTTATAATATTCGTAGAACGAAAAGGTTTCCTGTGTCCATGGATGAACGTATAATATTGGCAGAATTAAACAGCAGTTGATATCATCTGCAGGAAAAGTGTACGAAGCGGAGGAAGAGCAAAAGCGTCAGTATATTTGGGAAAACAACCTCAGGTTTGTGGTTCAACACAACCTTGAGGCCGATCAAGGCAAGCACAGCTTCAGAGTCCACATGAACCACTTCGCTGATTTGGTGAGTACAAAAACATTTTTTTTGGGAGGACGTAGTGAAACTTTGTTAGCATGCAGAAACATCGAAAAATTTAGTTCAATCCGAAGCTCAGGACTTACCAGCAAAGCTAATAATTTTCATTCGTCAAAACTGAGATAAAAACTGTTGCACAACCGAGATTTTGCTTCATGTTTCGATCTTTGGGAGTTTGGTAATTATGGCAACTACTGTACATGGCACGTAGAAAACGTTGATTCTTCTGTTTGTTGAATATAAATTTTTAATTTTTCAATTTGTTATTTTTCAACTTTAATGACGCGAAGAGCGCATTAGGTCGTCGATGAACCCAAGTGTCCCTGGCCCGGACCTAGTTTCAACACATGTATGCAAATACAAACACCTGCTTCCCATTTGTCTTGAATACACCGTTGTTTGCATTTGTTCTTTTTGAGCAAGACGACCAAGATCTAGGTTGCAGGCTGGAGCAGCGTGGCTCAAACAGGACCTGCAACGTGGTGCGGACCTGCAACAGCCCTAATCTCCCTAAACACTGCGCGTAAAATGCGAAAAGTCAATACGCAGCTCCACTGACCACGTGATAGAACACAGAGTCGCTCGTTATCAGCTAGCACTCAAAATCCTTCCAGACCAAACTGCGAAAAATCGATTGAAGTTGGTTCGGCGTTCAAAATTCATTGTGAAAAACGGACGGATTACGTCGGTCTTCTTCGGCCCAGTCGTAATATACTCCTATCTCATGATTGGTGCTTTAGATTAGATTTGCTATAATTTTTAACAACTGTCTCCACGGTTTTCGACGAACCTCAATAAAACCAATATTTCGCTTTTTTTGGTTCTGGTATTCTCCGTGCAAGTTATTGGCTTTAATCGCTCGGCGTATGACTAGGACCGTAGCCACAAGGGATGGGACCTTCGGGGCCAGTAGCCCCCGAATTTTATTGTTTTCACCAAAATTTTGTTGCGTCCAGAAAATTTTTTTTAAAAAATATAACAGAAATCTTTCCCCCAAAAATATGTATTTTACCCCCCCAAACCTTAAAACCTGGCTACCGGCCTGCGTACCACGCAGCAAAGGATAAGCAGCACACCCAACCCCACAGAGAAAAAACTGTCTCATTTCAGGGGCAATAAGTGACTGATGTAAACAATTTCATGTGGGAATAGTGCCTTTGTTTTATTAATTTCGCAATGGCATGCATGCTTCCTTTTAAGGAAAGAAGAAGCAAACAATATTTTGGGCTGTGATCTTTGAAATAAAAGTCTATGCTACTCTCAAAGTCTCCAGAAAACTTTTCCGCTGTTCCCGGGACATTTTCGTAAAAATTTTGTTGAAAATGAGTCTTTACAATCTTTTTTCGCAGAGACACAAGAAAACCTTTTTCCAAAAAGCTTGTCAAACGAACCGAGTGTAAACGAATACAATGGCGCCGTTGCCAAGTTTTAAATTATTGTTCTTGATTAGCAACTGCAGGAAGACGTACGAATTGTACTGAGGTGCATCACCCGTTTCGGCGATGTTTTAAATTTTTGTTAATAACCAGGATGTCAATGAGTGGAGAGACCTTATCCTGAGTGACGTCACCCGGCAACGAGGGTCAATGAGCTTCTGCAACATGTCTTATTCCGTCGACGACGAGTTTATCGCCAAGAAGACCGTCGACTGGAGAACAAAAGGATACGTTACAGGAGTCAAAGATCAAGGCCACTGTGGCAGCTGCTGGTCGTTCAGTGCCGTAAGTTTTGCCTTCGACAAACGTCAGCATTTTACAGTCTGCTGAAGCACGCTATTTTCTCTTAGCTTTGCTGTGTGACTGGCGACGTCACATAATAATCACTGAGACATGCACAAATATTATCAACACAAACACAAAGCAAATCCAAGACTTCCTTTATATAAACATAAGGTGAACAGGTCCAATAGACTCTATTGGGGTTCTCAAACTTTTGGTGTTATGGAGCCCATGAAGAGATTGACCATAATTTACGGAGCCCCACAATAGATTTCTTTTAATATTTTAATAAGTAAACGAATAGCTCGCGGAGCCCCAAGGTTTCTCTCGCGGAGCACTGGGGCTCCGTACGGAGCACTTTGAGAACCTATTGAATAGAGTGATCTCGGTGGGTAGAATCTATTGCTGCTTGAAACTGTGGGTGGATGAACGTGTTTTATGCTTAGTTTTGAACGTCTTGGGGACTCAGTCTGATTAGAACACGTTTTTAATCTACGGACGAAGATAAAGCGGATGTTGTTGCTTGCAGACTGGTTCGCTTGAAGGGCAGCATTTCAAGAAAACAGGAAACTTGGTGTCTTTGAGTGAACAAAACTTGATTGACTGCAGCACCAAAGAAGGTGATCACGGGTGCCAGGGTGGCTTGATGGACCTGGCTTTCGAGTACATCTACAAGAATGGTGGAATCGATACTGAGGAGTCATACCCATATATGGCAAAGGTTTGGCTTTGATTTTTTTATGTAACTTTAGATCAGTGGTTCTTAATCTTTTCTCTACCAAGCCTCCCTCAAGTAATTGTTCTTTGTTACAAGACCCCTCTGACATTAAATAAGCTGCGAAAACAAATGTGCTTATTGGCAAATTAATTGACCAAACTTTCCATGTGAAGGCTCACGCTCCCCTGTAAATTTATTGACGCCCTCCCAGTTAAGAACCACTGCGTTATATGTAACTACCGTTACAAGAAAGGGCTTTAACTGTTCTCGCAGAACGAACCCACCTGCCGCTACTCCCCGAAGAACAAAGCTGCAACCCTGTCTGGCTGCGTCGACATTGAGCGATTCAGCGAAATGTCGCTGCAGAGCGCCGTCAGCAAAGTAGGTCCGATTTCTGTGGCTATCGACGCTGGACATCAATCATTCCAGCTGTACCATTCAGGTGAGCCTCAGTTGTCGCTTAGCGTTGAGTTGCAATCAGTTGTAAATCATCATCGTTTAAAACTATTCAGCGCGCAGATATGCGATCGTAAATGGTAGGTTTGTGACACGAATAATGTCATAAACGTGGCCATTAATTCATAGCACAGCACCACAACAAACGCGGAGACAATGTGTTGTGTGACGTTCGTCACATGTCGGTAGAAGTCGGAAAATATCCCCGATGCGAGCAAGTGCGACAAAACGCGAAGAAAGGCGAAAGCACAGAAGTCTTGGAATAAAAACACCTCCAGCACTGAAGCCAAGGGAGCGCTCCTTTGGCCTAAGTGGGTGGTGCTTTAACTATCTCGAATGTAATTCCTACGATCGAGGCCCCATGTCCCTCTGAAAAAAGCGTGGCTGCTACAGCGGCTTGATTTCTTTCGTCACAGCGCGGACCTTCGCGAACTGCGAAGAGAGATTTTGTTACAATAACCGAGAAATATTAAACCACAAGTTTCTTGCTCTGTGCTAACATGTGTGCACGTCTTTCACAGCGACTATTATCAAAGCGTTGCAACAGTGCTATGAAAGCTTTCAAGTGACTTAAAGTGCAAGCGAGAGACGTGCAGTGATAAAGCCCTATTTCTGTTTATTGGTTGGAAACTGCAAGAGATGTTCCTTGTTCGTTAGTATACTGTACGTCTTTAGGGTTGCAAGTCTAGGTCATAAGGTCACAAATCTGTAGGCTAGTGTGTCCTTTTTGTTCGTAATGAGCGTGCTTGCATGTTCACTTGTGTCATTTAAGAATTGTTCAGCCAGCATAAGCGCAGCCAGAGAGGGGCCAAGGGGGGCATTCCTCCCTAATTTGTAGCATATTTTGTCGTTTGGTGATTGGAGAGGCGGTGCCACAAACAAAATACTGTTGCTCGATTAAAGTTAAGATATTTCTCCCCCAGAAATTAGGTCTGGCTGCGCTACTGCCAGTGACACCTTTATCAAGAGATAATTTCAAGCGGTTGTCTCTCCTCAAGACCTCAAAACATAACCAGAACTCCAGAAGACTGCGTCTTCCCAACTGCTGAACTTTGTAACTTCTCCATCGCTTTAGAGATAATTTCATTTTCCACGTACACTTTTGCTTCATGAGAGCCCTGAGTTTATTCAATTACGAAATCACACACCAGGTTATCGAACAAAACAAGAGAAAGCAACACCTGTGATCTGTAGAGCTTATTTTCCAAGTTGGGTAAAGACTTACTTCTAGAATTTTCACCGACTGATGCACAAAACGCTTTTTGAAGCAGGTGGGAGATAAAAGGCCTTAGCTGGCACTGCAAACACTAATGCCTGTTTCCAGGTGTTTACTACGAGCCGGTGTGCAGCTCAACCAAGCTCGACCACGGTGTGCTTGCTGTTGGTTACGGTACAGAAATGGACCAGGCCTACTGGCTCGTCAAGAACAGGTTGGTAAAAAAAGTAACTGAACCACATTCTTTGTACGATGAATATTGTTTTGCGGACTCAAGTAATCGCATCTGCAACAATGCATGTGTTTCTGCAGTGGTTTGATCGTTCACACATTGCTTGACTTTTGCTTAACTTCTCGCGTGTGTGTATACACTTTCATAGAAAACGAGGTTTCGATTATTGGCTGCCAAGTGTTTTTTTAATGCAAATACAGTAGGTTGCATTGAAAGTTCCCTGTTATATTCAACATCATGAGTAAGACAGATTACGTCAGCAATAACGTTTATTGTTTATTTTTAAAGCTGGGGAACCAAGTGGGGAATGGAAGGCTACATTATGATGTCACGAAACAAAGAAAACAACTGTGGAATCGCAACCCAGGCTAGCTATCCTGTGGTTTAAAAGTGCTCAAAGTGAGTCAGAAAAATGTATACGTGATTTCTCTGCAACAATGCGTCCTGTCAATAGTCGTGTTTTAAGCTGCTTTGAGTGACATTTGCCTAGTGTATTTTAACTGAATGAAACAAGACGCTGAAAACTCAATAACGGTCATCTTCTAAAAGTTAAACTTCTGCACATTTCGGTGTTTGCTGTATGATCGCACATGGAGCTTCATTATTGAGTCAAAACGTTTCTTGATATTCTAGGTAAAGTTGGGATCATTGGAGAAAACTTTGCTCAACGTTTACTACAATTTTTGTTTGGCTTGCATAAGCAGCTTTCTTCGTAAAGCCTGTGCACAGCAATTTCTGCCCGATTTCCTTTGAACTCCGGAGAAAATCTGTAAACGTTGTTGAAAATCGCGTTGTTTTGGTTACGCCGGAAGTTGGAACTACTGTATTGTTGGCGTTTACCGTTTGTACCACGAAAAAGTGCATAAATTTGAAAAGCAATCAGCAAATGTTGGCAATAAAGGGAGCTTCAAATACCTATTTGGTGTTGAAACTCCGGTGTGCGATGCACCGGCTTGAGGCTGTTAGTTGAACTAAGTTGTAAGCCGGACTATCAGACAAAAGACAACACAAACATTTTGTCACACGTGGAAAACGCAGTGTCTTGGCTTACTGGTATAACCCAAGTAAATCACTTTGATGTTAAACGTGTAACGCATGTGAGGTTTGCTTTTATTCGCGCATTTTCTTCTAAACCAGCTACAAACGGTTTATAAACCTTCACATGAGACGGAAGATAAACGTTGTAGCAACGGCAAAAAAGCTCAATTTTGCAATTTTGTGAATCTTCGAAGGGTCTATTGTTTCTGCGTCACAACAAAAACAATATTTGGCACGTTAAGGAAAGGTTTTATCGCCATATTCAGGGTTTTTTTTTAAATGTGAGGAACCCGATGTGGACCTGTAGGGACCCGATTTCTCTGATTCTAGGGACCCGATTTTCTATGATTCTAGGGACCTCATGATGATTTTATCTGATTCCCGAGTGCCTAAAACACCTTAAAAAAACCCTGGCCATATTGATTGGGTCAAAAACTGACTAGTAGACCAAGTGTGCTCGGAATCTCAAATCATCCTCGAAGGTTTTTACATTATCCCCCCACGTTTTGTCAAGATTTTTAATTTTTCTAAATTACTGAAAAGGAAACCTATTAATACCACTCAGTTTTATCAAAAATGACTGCTTAATGAAAAAGCAACCTCAGAACGAATATTTCAGTTTGTCTGAAAAATATCTTCGAAAACGTCTATTAATTTTACCACAGAGTTTCAACTGTTTTTTGTAAAATATTTTTCCAGCATATATGTTTCAAACATGGCCTCTAGACTGGAAGATCGTTTCAGAAATTAATATTTATTTCAATTATCCAGCGTTATTCTGCGCATTGGCCTGGATTGCGATTTACACACGCACGAGCACTAAATGTTTGTTTTACTTCATGACAATATCGCAAGGTCAAGACCAACTGCAATTCTGAAAACATTTCTGTGCATGTGTGAAATCGTGCCAGCTGGAAAAATGTTGTCACACTTATTTGTTGAAATTTTCTTAATAAACAAGTGCATCAATGCACAAATATAGCGAGTTGCAATCAGCGACATCGTAATAATGTTCTAATTTCTAACAAACTCGCAAAAATGCCATAAACGCTTTGTTTTGGAAATTTCGTAGTGGGCCTAGAAAAATTGATGTGGGTTGTAAACATCAGCATTAACCTGACAAATGACAAACTTGCTGACGGGCTCTGTTTCTTAGTTCGATGGCGAGGGTTCTTGTTTTCGTAATGATTTGTTGTTCGTGCTATCTACTGGTTAGGTTTCTGGGAATGCGTGTGTTTGACCGTCGAGCAACCAATCGAATGTTTAAATCCTAACTAGGCATTGAAGTAACACTTGTCATGTTTCTGGTTTGCTAAGTTCTTTTGAATGCGAGGTAGGTTTGCAGGTGACCAACGTTTCAGGTAATTGGTTCATTATTGGCATGAACATAGTTAAATATTAAGCGATGATTTTACTTTTTCCATGAGATGAAAGCAGCATGAGGTTCCAAACTAATGCACCTCGTAATCGTTCAGCACATTGTTGACTTGACCCAGGTCACATTGCAAGTTTTTATGCTTCAGTACACGAAAGAAGACAACAGTGACAGCGTTGAAACTCCAGTACGGGCTTTCAAAGTATGTCAGTGCACGCCCGTGGAATAATTCTTAAGTTCAGCTAAAATTGTTCTTCTAAATAAAACATGGACACAGAACGCAGTGATGGATCCTCGAGACTTGGTCTCGTTCTCGAGAACCGTTTTTTGGAGTCTCGGTCTGGGAGGTCTCAGGTCTCGTCTCGGTCTCGAAGGATCTCGGTCTCGAGCTCTTCGTCTCGAGACTTTGCATAGTTTTTTTTATGAAGATTTGCAAGGAGTTCCTCAAAAAAACGGTTTTAAAAAATGATTGTTCAAAATTTAGCCGTTCGAAGAGGTCAGTGGCTAAGCTTTGTTTGTTGTTATGTTCTTTGCGAGAAGGAGAAAACAATTTGCCCTCTACCCCGTTTAGAATTTATACTGAATTCAATAAAAAATATGAACAGTATGTACCGGTGAAGCCGCAGCGCGTAATCTCCGCAACGAGAGGTTGGGAGTACTTTGCTAAGAACTATCTTTGAGCTGTTTTTCCAAGAGTTTTGTTGTTAAACCCGTAGGCTTATTCAAAAGCGGTGGGAGAGTGCCAAAAACTTTCTTTTTTGAGAAGCCAAATGAAACCACGTCTTGTTTTTCGAAGTGCTTTTCAAAGCACTCGCTGTTAAAACACGCTGATGACGCTTTTTTTGTTTTGCGTAATGCAGACTTTTTAGGTTCAAAAATGCCTCGGAACTTTCTTGAGGAAAAGTTTTGCTCGTAAGAGTTTTATACAGAGAGCAAATAATGCGTCATGGCTGATCAGTTACTTTGACGCAGCCTACTGCTTTAGGCTTTACGGCCTTTCTGCGTTTTCTAACCGACATGCGGTGTTGAGAAAATTCTAAGTGCGTCAGCAAAAACGGAAATTTAGAACAGTTGTGAATATCAGTTTAACGTAAAAATACGGAAATTATTAAAAACTTGAAAATATAAAACTTGACAATAAAAAATAGCAAATCTAGGAATTATACATGGAGCCATAAAATCAGCGGGAAGGCGCTACACCATTTCACTGCTATTCAACTGCATCTGTTATCCCGAACTTCGCTCCTTTCTGCTGCAGCATGCTGCATCCCAACAATGCCTGTCGAAAACATCTAATACTTTCTTTTTATCAGAGAAAGAAAAAATCTTCAATGCGAAGGCAATGGTTACCTGCAAAAGAT
>Ga0210059_1005950_pt1 | contig 19603 bp, 5 predicted proteins | sample Ectturendosymbi2_FD_188042 | JGI IMG/M metagenome (GOLD analysis project Ga0210059, IMG submission 188042) | Ecteinascidia turbinata endosymbiont from Florida, USA - Sample 2 (SPAdes) (version 2) | ecosystem: Host-associated > Tunicates > Ascidians > Unclassified | place: Key West, Florida... | reverse complement strand
CCCCAAGAGAACCCAAAACCCAAAACTGAAAATTTTTTTTTTTGACTCGGAACTACTAGACTTGCTGAATCCGTAGAGGGTTTGAACACCTCTCCAGCTGCAGCAGCTGGCGAGTTATAACCAAAAAACCGAGCGCCAACATATTGGCTCGCGTGGGCGTTAAAGGGTTAAAATGTTCGTATTTTTAAGGCATTTTTTATCTATTTGCTCGTGTACTATTTTTTGTTAGACAGTCCTCAATTTGCCCTCATGAAACTTTATAACATTGGGCTACTGTTAAACCCCGCAAATTGCTGAAACTTTCAAATTGATAAGAGAAATCTTGACATAAAAGTTAGTGCCTCGTCAAACCGCTTGTTCTTCTACGACCTTTTGATTATTTTTGTTAGGGGCAAAGCGGATCACCATTATTAACGTAGTACATTTCTAAAAAAAACATTGTTTAGCTGCATTTTCGGTTCGAAACCTGATAGTTTTTAACTAAATTTAGGTTGAGGACTGTTTTACATTTTAGTGTCTTTCTGGGTTGATCCCAGTACCACGGCTTGGGAAAAAGGCTTAGTAAAGTGTCATATGAGTGTTAGTCAAGTGTTGAACCCACCTACCTACTAGACCACTTTGGCTCGAAATGACACTTTACAAGACCCTAACTTTTGCAACCAGTGCAAGCCCTGAAAGCTCATAGCCTTAAACATGCTTCTAAAAACTTCACACAACTCATGGATGCCAGAAAAAGTCGTTTTGCCGAAACACAACTGATCCGTTATGCGCCAAAGAAACAAGACACCTGATCCGATTTGCCCGAAATAGTAGCATTCAAAGATCCCCTCACTCTTGACATAGGCTATCTTTCAAGTTTGGGATCTTCATTTGTGGTACAAATTCAAGCACATGCTAGAAGAATAGGGCTAGAACGAATTTTCTAAAATAAGACGAAAATTAGGCAGGTTTACTACTGTAGTAGCTTATACATATGTCACACTAAAGCCATGACTACACTATAGTTGAGTACGGAAGTACGGAACCAGGTGTTTGTATGAGAATACTAATTTTTACTCTGTCCTGATCGTTCTGCATCTTGATTAAAACTGAAAAGTTCTCATTTTCGGAAATGTTGCGAAGAGAACTTTTGTCTGTGTGTCAGGCTTATGCAGAATCACATGGAAATATTTTCAATTGCAGCAAAAGTGTTTGTATGACGATTGACGTTTAAGCCTAAGAGTGTGAAAAGCACAGTCACGCCATTATTGACACATGGGTGGTAAACTCTAAAATCTGTTAACCTCTACAAATATCTGGGAGCTGTTCTGGATACTGAGCTCTCAGGTGACAAAGACATTCAAAGACAACTGTGATAAAAATATTGTGCAGCAAACAAGCTGCGAGCCTCTTTTTCCCGATGTTCAAATGCAGTTAAAAATGTACTTTTTCGTTCCTTTTGTACGTCCACCTATGCGTCACAATTATGGTGTAATTTCAGAAAGTCATGGATGCAAAGATTGCCTGTGGCCTATAATTTTGGATGCAGAGCTCTATACAACCTGCCCTGGAGAGCGAGTGTTAGTAGTCATGACTCATCAGGTTCAATGTAACATTCCTACATTTGAGGCATTATTAAGAAAAAATATGCACTTGTTTCTAGAGTGATGCAGAAGGTCTAATAACGTAATGGTTGCCTGTTTTGACGCAGTTAGATTGTTTATATTCGTCCATATTCTTTGAACACTACAACCGCATTTTACGTTGTGGCTGAGTGCTCGGACATTGCAGTGTTTGTTCGGTTGAGGGTGTGCATGTCACAATGCATTCGTACTTTACCTGGGTTTGACCAGTTCAGGAAATAGCGTCCCACTCTGCAGTAGTGTTGTACCAAGTGAACAAATAGTGTCAAGAATGCGTTTGTAAACCTGAGGCTCGGCCTCCAACGCCGTTACAAAACGTTCTGTTAAGTAAGTTTCTGTAGCCCAGTGTCAAGCGAAATTTCTGGCCTATTATTTTTTCTCAGTCATTTTGCTTCTCAGAGTAAAGGAATAAAGTTTGGCGATTATTTTTTTGATGTGTGTTGTGTAAATTAAACTTTCTGGTTAGATGTCAGATACCTGCAACAAGCTACAGTGCGGGAATAAGCAAAACCAGTGAAAAATATTGGACTTCATCTTAGACTTCAATTATTTTTCTTTTTCTAACTGTAACATAAACCCTAGCACGACACACTTACCTAAACACCAAATTCTAAGCCATAATCATCAGTTTTCTCAGCGTGTTGATATGTTGAATGTTGCTCTGTGCATGCGCATACGGCGTGAAGTCAGAAATTTCGCTTGAGACCGGTGATTCAGCCTCCAACGCTGTTGTAAAACCTTCTGTTTTGTCTGTTTTTATTAACCAGCGTTGTGCAGAATGTGTGTGTTTGTACTATGGACTTCGTGTCTACGGGAAAAAATACATTATTATTATACTGTATATGTGACCATTTGCAAAAAAGTTGTACCACGGTTGAATAAGCACCATGACGCCATCGAATGATATTTCATGAAAATTGCCACCCCCCCCGAAATTAAGAGCTGGTTGCGCCCCTGCTTACAGGCAAGTGTTCTATGGTTTGAGGCTGGGCAAAGACTAACGAAGGGGGCTCATTGGATTCAGTTCATCACTTTTATCATTCTCCGCTTTACCAAACATTCATTGTGTTTTGCCTATTTGCGAGCGTAAAAAGGTAGAAAAAACACTGCATTAAAGTTTAGGTATATAAACGTAAAGGAAACTTAAAGCTGCACTGCGGCTTAACTAGGCAACGCAAAAATTGTGACGTCATTCAGCACACTCGTTCCTGTTTATTATTACATTTGGCGGCAACATTCTTCTATTTCATCAAACAACCATGCGCATTATATATTGCGTTTGGTGCGTTGTTTCTACATCTGTGATGTGGCCGATGTAAAATCTTTGTACACAACATGTCTAAGAACAGTTAGCATTGATATCCAAGTCCATGCAAAGAATAACTATAAAATTAGGATTTGGGGGAACTTTGAGCGCATGCATGGTTTGTGAAGCTTGGTTTTTGCGTGTATTGCGTCATAAAGCACATAGTTGATCGTTGATCGTGCGCCCGCCGCCCAGACGTCTTCGCTTGTGGTTTCATGGTTACCAAAACTGAGAGAGGTAAGCAGTTCATGCTAGCAGTTTTCTCCAAGTGCCGTTCAACAAGAGTGAAGTAACTGCATTGTAAGTTCAATTGGCTCGTCAGTTCGGTTTGAATGAAGTAGCTTTGCACTTGCGCTCGCCGCCCGGATCTCCGTGGCAGAGCTTCCTTTACAACATCTGGTGTAAATTACGAGTGGTAGCGGTACACTGTCTAATGTTCACCACACTGGCATGCTCGTAAGCATGGACGTAGGTATTTGACACATGAGCTATGTCCATGCTCTTCTAAATAAAAAACAAACTTGTGAAAAAATGTTTTCCACTTAGTTTCGGAATTTGTAAAATGAAATTTCACCACTGCTGGTCCCTTCATGGGAAAATCCTATTGGCCACCCCTGGAAAAATCCATGCCCCCACCCTGTAAAAAATCCTTCCGACGCCCATATGCTTCCAACGTCAATCTTCATGTCGCATTTCTTCTCATTGATCTTATTCATTTCAGATCAATAGAAGAAATACAACATGAATAATTTTTACTTTGTAGAATATCTTGGCTCTTCGCAAATGGCTATTTAGCTATTTGGTCTCCAAAACGTTTCAGGCAACGCTGAGCGCATGGCCGTCGCCATTGGATGGAGGTGCTTTGCTGCCCCCGTGTGCAATATGCTCCCTGTACTTTGCGTTCGCAGGTCTGATGTGAGCTTTAATGGTAGGCATACACGTTGCCACAGCGTTCCAGGCAAGGATAAACGAGAACGTGTCACCAAAGCTGGTAGACGGGGTTCGATTCGCGATCGGCTATATCAGCTATGTCCAACCCAAATGGCTTACTGAGCCAAAAATACGTCACTGTCCTAACCAGGGCCGCACATTGAATGACATATTATTGAGAGCGGCACATTGCATGGCTTGCTTTGATCTTAGCAAACTAAATTTATCTTAAACGAATATACGGAAAGTTTTCGAATCCTAAATGCAATCATAGCAGACGTGATAAAGTGGAACTGAAGACCACTTGCCTCAAAAATGTCAAATTAAAGTTTACAGCGAAAACTAAACTGGGCCGCATGCGGGATTAGGCACAGCTGGTCTATATCAAATACTTCAAAAATGGTACTTGAGACCTGTCCAGCCTCGTTCTCCGCGTTGATAAGTGGGTGCAAGGAAACGGCTTACGCGTGGTGCTACTATTGACTCATCAGGCCAGCATTCACTGCGAGAACAGCCGCGTAGCCCACGGCGCAAGCATGCGGACATGGGGTCCGCAGGCCACTCGTGACACTCCGAAAACAGCACAGAAACCAAGTACTGTATAAATGAAACTGAACTGATCTTAATTTAAATTATATTTTGGTCCAGCCTCAATTTATGCTATTTCTTTTCACAGGCAACCGAAGACGAGTGAGCATTCCACAACAAAAGTTATGTGACAACATTATTGACTGCAAGTCGTGCAAGAAAATTGCCTCTTGTCAGTCAGCGAGCGCCAAGCAGTGTGACGAGTGCAATTGCTCAGCAAACACACACTTCTACTGTAGCAACGGCAATCCACTCTTCGTCGACAGAAGGAAAGTAGAAGACGGAACAAATGATTGTTCTGATGGTTCAGATGAATGCCCACCAAATTATCTGAGCAATAATCCACTCTCGTCCAAAGATCAACTCATAAAGTCAATGCCTTTGCGAGTCCTTGTATGGCTAATGGCAGTGCTGGCTCTGATTGGAAACCTGACAGTAGGTTCAACAACTGTTAGGAAAGTGTACTCATCATTATCAAAGCCTTCCCTGCGACCGTCTAACATAGAACTAACGAGCAACGTTCTTGTTTTAAACTTATCAGTTGCTGATTTTCTCATGGGCGTTGTCTTGCTTTTCATTGGCATCAAATCTGTGGAGTTTTCTGGTCGGTATTGTTTTTTCGACAAGGTTTGGCGCACAAGCACTGCTTGCAACGTTATTGGGGTGCTTACTGCAATTTCGAGTGAAACGTCTGTCATGACGTTGGTTTGTATCACTTGCTATCGACTGTATGGTGTTTACCGGCCTCTCATAGCACGAAACGCGAGCTTGAAGTTGTTGTCGTTGTACCTGATCATCATCTGGCTAACTTCTTTTCTTATAGCACTATTACCGTTTTCATCTGCCTTATCTAGCTACATGGTCACAAACGCACTGGTTTCCAAAAGCGTTTACTTTCGCTCAGATGTCACCGATCTATTCGAGTTTTCCACTTTCGCACGTAGAATTTCTGGTCTGAGTAATGATACATTACTGATCACCACCGACTGGTCAGGAATCGATGCATTCCTGAAAGAAAATTATTCAGCCTTGAAACCAAACATCAGTGGATATTTTGGTTATTACAGTGCCAGTGGAGTTTGTCTTCCCAAGTTTTACCGCAGTGAAGATAATGATACGCAGTTCAACGTCATGACTTCCGTTGTTATCACATTTAACTTTTTCGCACTGATTTTTATAGCTGTATCCTACGTTGCGATATATTTTAAATCTACGTCTTCTGCTCCAGGAAAATTTGACCAGAAGAAAACGTCCAAAACGAAAACAATTCAACGTAAAATAACAATGTTGATTGCAACCGACATGGCTTGTTGGTTGCCCATTTGCATCATGACCTTTATGAGCATCGGAAAGACGTACCTCCCGCCTATACTATACGCCGTGTCAGCCATTGTTCTTCTGCCTATCAACAGTTCCCTAAATCCCATCATCTATGCTGACGTCATACCGAAATGCTTCGCTTTCGTGAGTGAGGGTTTGAGTAAGTTTCGCTTTCGGCGAAATATCGTTCGGCAGAATCCGCCCAGTTTTGGTCCCCAGCAGAAGACGTCTGCGCTGTAAACAACATTTGTCACAAGCGCCTCCCATCAGAATCAACTAAATCAGGGGTTCGCAACCTTTCTCTGACCATGTACCCCTTCAGTAATTCGACAGATGACCATACCAGAGTCCTGCACGGGTGGGAATTTTTTGTCCGCTCCTGCCCCGCACCCGCAAATTTTAAACCCGCCCCATACCCGCATACTTCTAACCCGCACCCGCCCCGCAGACCATCCCAACCTGCGCTCGCCCCGCACTTTTTCGGTCTCAAACCCGCACTTGTCCGAAAACTACTAAAAACTCACAACTAGGGCAAGTTTCTGTTACAATAAAATCGTGAGAAATATGCATTTATTTTTAACAAAAGTTGCATTTATGCACGAGCATTTTAAACAACAGTGATTGACTCAAGCGATTTATTTACATATAATGCTAAATATTTCCAAACATTATGTAAGGAGAAATGGCGATCTTTTGCCAACAGTTTGCATAGCATGCTAAAACTCCGCTCCACACTGCATGAAGTTGCTTGGCAATTTAACTATTTGGCATACAGTTCTGGACTGATGTTTGGCCGGGTCATTTCTACAATTGCTTAGGTCACTATTCGGTTCGAATCGGTTATCAAAGAGAACAGAACTATACTGAAGTAGTTATAAAGCATGATTTTTAAATCACACTTTTACATTTTGCGCAATACTTGATGACATTGCAATAAAAAGTTGCATGTGAAAAAGAAAAAAGCTGCAATAAAAATTCCTGCAACCAGCTTAAACACCGTACTACTTAAATTTTGAGCATTTCGGAAGCTTTAAAAAAAGTTACGACAACTTGCCCTACTCATAACGCATGAAGACAAGTCTAACAAGTGGCAAAATTAAGCCTCTCATTCTGTTCATTGGCAACCAAACCAAAACTTTTCCACAGATCTGATCTTTTGCAGTCAACAGATTTGAGATGATAAAAACCACGTTTCAGTCCAGTTGTGACTAGCTGTACGTTAAGCGTTGTCTGATCTATTTAGAAGGGCTGATGGCATGGGCGTCGGAAGGATTTTTCCAGGGGGGGACGTTAGGGGATTTTTCCTAAATTTTTCCAGGAGGGGGCCAAATGTGGTGAAATTTGATTTTTCCCATTCGAAACGAATAAAACAACCTTTTTGCTGAAAATTTCAAAATCCATGGGACAAGACCCTCCCTGCTCCCCCTTCCGAAGCCCATGGCTGCTAGACTGAACAATTCCTCACTAAGTACGACGGCAACATTGGAAAATGGTCACTTGCCCACCACATGGCAAGAGTCTGAGCTATGTTTCGCAACAATGGGTTGTTACAACATAATGTAGGGTTAATAATTACTGCAGGCCTACTGTCCTAAGCGCAATGCTGCCAAACAACTTTAGTACATCCACGTGTTTTGCGATTTTTGAGCTGATAAGTTCCTGTGCATCGGCTCAACACTCAGTTACCCGCACAAAGAATATCTCAACCCGCCCCGCAACAAGTTCAACCCGCACGCATAGCAGTGCGGGTCAAACCCGCCCCTCTAGCATGTACATCTAAAATATCTTTTGACAAAAAATCTGAGTAAAATAACAAAAATCCACTGGATTTTTAATAGAAGTTTGAAGGTAGGCTCCGTTTTTATGTCTCATAGTTGATATATTTAACAATAAGCATGTAATGATTTTTGAAAATAACATTCACTGATATATGCATAAATATTTAGACATAAATAATATATAGATATATTTTTCCCTTCTATATTTAACCTTAAATGTACTCCTTCAGATAGGTAAATGTACCCCTAGGGGTACATGCACTGAAGGTTGGGAACCCCTGAACTAAATTCTCAGAGCAGTTTTTTAGTTTGTGTTCTAAACCAGCTAAGTACGCTCTTAGTTGTTGATATCTAACACCAAGTAATACCTGTTCATAGAATTTAACCTTTTGTTTCGGCACATCACGGGTGCTTATCCCATTCTCAGTGTTGTTCACGAATCTCGATTGATTCGCATGTTTTTCGTTTTTGTGGATGTTGAATTATGAAGGACCTACATCTTGCAAGCGTGTATTTTGGTGGGATACTGGGATAACAAACAATATGATTTTCTGGCTGTTAATACTCGCTAGATCATTTCTAACCCTCAGAAACACGTAAATGTTTTCTATACTTTACGCTGCGTCAACTATTCTTCTCCAACTACAAAAATGTCCACAAATCCCACTATCTATACTGGTGTGTCTCCAAAACTCTTCATTTTGTGAAATATTCATTTACCAGACTGCTATTTCGAATCCTTTGAGGTTTGTCCGATTATGCTCGGGAGCTAATTTTCTTTGTACAACATCTATTTTTTGTTCCAAGCCAGTGGGTAATGAGGAACGCGGCTGCTGCCCGTGACATCTGTCACAGTTTAAAGCATTTGCTTTGCTGATAGTAGTAAACAATATGTTTCACTGATCCTGGAGTTTTTATAAATTTTCATGACCTCGTACTTGATTATAGCATGGCTCTTGTGGATTTCATAAAAATTTCCGAAAGCAGTTCACTGAGGCGCTTCGAAACCTGAACACGATTTCTTATTTCTTGAAGTGAACTGTGAAATGCAGTACATACATACATATATACAGTATATATATACATACATACGCACGTACTTACATAGCCAATACACATTGTCATCTGTTGCACAAGTTATCAACGTGCATTCATCTCGTTTTCAATGAGATGATATGTGTGCAGAAATGAATATTGCTTAAAATAAAATTGTGCATGAAAAGTTTGTTTGTACGAAACGCTTAAAAAGACCAGTTACCGCCATAGGTGTTGCCAGTGGCGAGTCAAAGGGGCAATGCCCCCTCCAAAGTTTTAGAAAATAGAGTCATTTTGTGCTTTGAAAGGCGTTTTTCCAAACAAAATAATGTTATTCACCTAAAGTCAAACATTTTGGCCTCCAAATTTTTGGACTGGTTACAGCCATATGATTATTTTTACAAATCTGTAGATGCCTACGCATCCGTTCAACACAAATGATTTGTTTCGGGGGAACCAGCAAAAAAAACATGAAATTTTTATGTAGATTGTTGCATTTCGAAGTGACCATCAACGAAATGTATTTTAGTTTTCAGCGATTCATGTGCTTTGTCGATATATTTTGTTCTGAGGAATCGCAGGTGAAAGAAAAATAATTTAAGGGACAAATAAACCTGTTATGGGTTTGACAATATCCTAAATAGCTGGATATTGAAAATATTCTCAAAAGTTTTGTTTCACGTTTTCATGATCCTATCTAAAATTGATACCCATCAACGACTTGTGACTGGGTAAGGTAGGCCTATGATTTGTTATAAAACCCACCACACCTGAATCTCGTTGAACTCCTAAATTAATTCCACTTTTCTTCTAAGCACCAAATGCTTGACTTAATGATGGGGCTTGGGGGTAGATTCTTGGCACTGCCTGAGTAAACAACAAAACAAATGTAGTAAGTCCAAAACGGAATTTTTTTAGCAGTTCATTGATCTCCCCGCACCAGTGATAAAAACACATTCATTTAGCAACTACTAAGCAAATAATGCCAAACAATTTTTTTTATATATGGAGCTGCACACTAAACAATTACAAATAGGTATGAACAGAGCCGTAGCAGCTCAACTCTGCCCCCCAAAATGCTTACAGGGGCCCCCTAATGGTGATTTCTTAAAAAAGATTTCTAAAGCGTTGTTGTATTAGCATTATTATTCGTCATGATTTACTCGTCACTGTAATTAATCTATCGAAAATATTACATAACAATAACCATGAAAGTATCATAAACAATGTCACTCTACATAGTAGCATCAAAACTACTGGGAGCGCGTCTTTTGGCGTGGAAAAGCCTTTATGACATCATCCAAATCTAGACAGCGCACACATGAAGCTTCGATTCACAACATGGCCAATGAGGATAGTCAACTTTCTGTCATATGAGACCTGTTTGATCAGCTTCAGTTTGCGGAAACTCCTTTCAGCGCTGAGAACAGTATCGGGGCAGTTTAGCGTAATCCGAAGTGCAATAAATCCGTTAGTAGAAACTTTGTCAAGACGTGTCTTGAGAATAGAGCTTAAAAATAGGAATTGTGTCTAAATCATTGTCATTTAATTAACGACGATTATTTATAGATGTTGTAATGAAATGCAAATGTTAACAAAAATTTCCAGAAAATCAGAATCAAGCCTATCGTTCAGTTATGAAAGCTCTGTTACAGAAGGAACAAACCTAAGACCGATCAAAGCAATGCGCCGCAATGAACGTTTTTTTTTCATTAGCGTTTGAGTGAATTTTGCTTGAAAACATGCGCATCGTGCTTTTAACTGGCCGAAATACGTATGCATAAACCTTACTGATGCCTAGTCTTGTTAATCTCCTGGTGCATCGCACTTCAGTAGCGGGCACAGGCTAATTTGGTGGGGAGGGATGCGATATCGATTTGCAATGAACCCAATGCTTCACAGGGCCATATTGCGTAAATCAATCACTTTCGCATACGTACGTTTACGAGGAAACAAGTCTAAGCTTGGTTTAGTATAGCTATGTCCAACCCAAATGGCTTACTGAGCCAAAAATTATGTCACTGTCTTGGCCAGGGCCGCATATTGAATGACATATTACTGACGGCCGTACATTGAATGGCTTACTTTGATCTTAGCAAACAAATTTAGCTTGAGCTAATGTACTGAAAGCATTTGAATCCTAACTGCAATGGTAACAGACGTGATAAAGTGGCACTGAGGACCACCTGCATTAAAACGTCAAATTCAAAATAATAAAATAAGGACAGGTTGTCAGTATGTAGGATACTTTTACTACAGCGAACGCCTAAACTGGGCTGCGGGTTGGACATAGCTCGTTTAGTAGAAGCTTGAGTGATAAAACTGGTCAAACTTTAACACTGCGCCGCTACGGAACCAACAAGCAATGTGGCACATAACAGCGATCTGACGTAGTCACTGGCGTCGGCGCAGGTTCATCGACGACTCGAGATAACAGTTCAGGTGACGACATAATACTTATTCTCACTGTAGGTTACGTTTATTACAGCACAATTACTGGTGGCAGTAGCCAGCATAGGGCAGTAGCGCTGTTTAACTTCTGTGTTGCAGCAAGTGAGCGTAGTCACTTGGATGCAGTTTAGATCAGTGCTCTTCAAATTGGGAACCTTACGGTTTATAATTGTCGTCTGGATTAGTCTGCAACACCCATAGTAATTTGTGTACAACATTTGCTATTGCAGGTAATTTTATGACATAATAACAAGAAGCGGGTTGATTCTGTTTATTTTGCAACTGAAATTAAAAGAACGGAAAGAAACAAACAATTGGTTATGAATGAAAGCACGAAAGTAACGAAGAAACGAAAGCGAGAAAACACGATCATTCATGGGCGTCCGCAGAAATTTTTTCAGGGGGGGCAACGTCGACATTTTGTTTATCATTTTCAAATTCCTGACAATCAGTGTTCGCTCTAACACAATTTTATGCTGAACAAATATTTGTTTTAGTGAGCATGAATATTTTCAATGAATTACAAACTTTGTGAATTATATAATAAATATACAATCTCATCAACATACGAACAAAATACATAATTAATTCAAATAGCTTCTTGTTTGCCTGCTGTTCCATTGCTTTGGAATGTTGCAAGTGCGCGAGAATGAGATTTCACTGCGCAACAGTTCTAGTGGTCCTGTGTATTTGCGCACCTTAGAGGGAGCATTCCTGACGATGCAATGCAAACGGACGTTCACAAAACGCTTAAATGGCATGGTATTCAACGAAACCACATTATGACTTTATTTACTTCGCAAGCATGGCCGCACCCAGCTGATATATTCAACTGAACTAATAACTGAACATGTTTTTGGAAATTGCGGGGGGTGGAATTGCCTGGTTGCGGGATCTGCTAGCAAGGCTTGTCAGCATCATTTAGAAACAAGGGCTGCAAACGTTTGGGATCTCATCCAAAGCGATCAATAAAACCTTGCTACACAAACCGGACAATTAAGCAGACCTGTAAGTTGACACGACTACGGACAAACTTACTAGAATTAGAACACTACGCAGGTTTTGAAAATTGATCAGATTAATTATGAAAACTCACCACACCAAGTATAGCTTTGCGCTCAGTAAGCATTCACTCAGATGTCAGAACTAAACCTTAACCATTGAGACGTATACCCACAAGCCTGCATAGATGTATTCTAACAAGCCACGTAATTTTATACTGCATGAAAAGAAACCTGCATAAGTGTAGGTTGACACTCAGGCACATTGGTCACACTCGTATTAATATTGGATTTTTCAAACTTGTGGAAGCATTGCTTCAGGTTTTCTCCTGCTTTTTTCCACAAAGAATAAATGTATGTAACTTACCGCTATCAGCATGTCACTGTCTCGCTGCATTAACTGCCAAGATGTGTGCGTTCAACAGTCTCATGCAGCGAAATGCCTGCTACCGTAATATGAAGTGAACCTTTGCAGATTTGTTGCCATGTTACTGTTACGCAATGAAGACCAACAGTAGAACAATCCGACCGCGACTTTCGCAACCCGCGTCTGCAGGCAAAGGAGGGAATATGTGTGAACAGGGAGCTCATCACTGCATGACACTATAACTGTGAACCTGACCCTTGTACAGTGTGTGTTTCATACCGGTAAATAAACTGCCATTGCAAGAATTAAATCAATCAATCGGAATTAAGATGCCGACTTCAGGTTTTTCCAGAAATATTTGCTTCTTAATCCCAATTTCCAGGGGGGGGAATGCCAGTTTTGCACCCCTGCGGACGTCCATGCGATCATTGACTATTTTATATCAGGTCCCACAAACAAGGCCAGCTCATCTAATGAAACGAAAAAACGTTTTTGACTAATTGTTAGCAAAAGTTAATTTTTAGTTTTTTAGTGATTAAGTAATGTGCAGTACAAAAATATTTGGCGATTATTTTCAACGAAATCAAGTGACATGTGAAGACCTCTTTAGGTCTGGTGGGGGGGATGCATCCCCTGCATCCCCCCTGTGTCCGCGCCTGATCGCACATCTTTAGATTAATAGCATTTTGTAACTCAAATAGGCTATAAATGTTGACAAATGTAGACAAAGGGGGCCTACATGGACGCAACATGATTAACATTCAAAATCCACTGACTGCACTAGCCTACTCGGTTGGGACAAGCTTGGCAGTGATTTCTAAATAAACTCTTCTAAATGTACAATTAACTCCACTTTGCTGTCTGAACAGCAGGCTGCGCAAATGTGTAACAACTTTGGTCGCAAGCACCAAAAGCATCTTGCTTCTACTATGCAGTACAAAATATGAGAAGACTGCCTGAGCTAGCCATAATACATTTTTCACAACAATCACTACGCAAAATACGTTGATCAGGTGTAAGTGCCACTTTTGGACTTATACAACTAAGCATATAGACTACCTTCATGTTCAACATTCCAAGCAGTGGATGGTGTCGCTTTGCGCTCAAGCCCAAGGCTCTCACAAATGCAACTCCACAAATCCCAAGAACAGTACCAAAAATCCCCATTTTACATAAAAATCCCTAAATTTTTGGTGGTGCACCACAAAGTCGGAGCGCCATGATAAGTGTTAAAATAGAACCAAACATGTTTTGCAAAATGAACTGAAATAATTCATTTTACACATTTTTGAACTTTCCGAAAATCCCTAAAAAATCTCTAGGTAACACCAGCAGGTGCTGCTCTGTCTATAAATCATAGTACAAAACAGAATACAGATTGATGAAAACTACACTGGTTTCTAGTGTTTCACATTTCAATTTGGGGTTGAAGTTTTGTTTGGGGGCTAGCCCACAAAAGCCCCCCCGTGGCGACGTGACTGAATTTTGGGCCCCTGTGTCGCTAGGCGATAACCTTGCGGATATTTGTTTGGTACCGACAATCGCATACTCCGGTTAAACATATGCAAAAAATGTTGGCAAATTGGCTTTGCGATTAACTGGATTCATCTGTACTAACACCCGAAATCACCAGAAAACACTCTGAGAAATTTTTGAAAAACGCTAAAAACAAAAACCTACGAAAAATCAAAATAATACTAAACACCTAAACACAAGCTAACAGGGGGCCCATTTTTTACATTTAGCTTGCCAGGGGACGGCGCGCACCCCTGCCCCCGTCAGTTACGCCACTGTGTACAACGTTTTTCTTGTAGATATTATCCAGTAAACTACTGGCACAAGCAATTGCCCGGTATTTGCTACAACAAATACTTTATGGGGATCATTTTATCTTTTAATACTTTTCTCGCCTAAACATTGTCTAGCACGAATTTTGCAAAATAACTTATCTCAAATCTGTTACATCGTTTCGCAAGTTTTAGTCGTGATGTTATTTTGAGTGTGCGATGTTCGTTATTTCGCAGGTATGAAACAAACTCTGCAAAGTTTATAACAGTGTGAGTTTTGATTAAACGACAAAATTCAATTTAGTCGATGTAGGGTTCAAGTGCTCGGGTTCTTGCAGCGATCCAGATTCTTGCAAAAACGTTTCCTGCTTTAGCAAAATATATTGTGAGTTGCATGCTTTTAAATTGTGGTCTCACAGCGACTGACCGCTCTGGCAAAGTGCTTTGCTGTGCATTGCGTAGCTACGCGTTGTGACGTTTTGGTCATCAGTGGAGGTTTCGACTTCAAACGCCAAATGCCTTCGTACGGTAAACCTTGAGCGCATGTTTTGATTTTAAAGTTTTAGAGTAACCAGTTTTTTTTAAGGAAAATGTTAGGTACCCGGTAGGGACCAGATTTCTCTGATTCTAGGGACCCGATGACAATTTACGCTGATTCTAGGGACACGATTTTCAATTCTAGGGCCCCGAATCGGGTCCCTAAAACGCCTTAAAAAAACCTGCAGTAACAAAAGAGACTTTCGTTTCCTCGTCAGTCAAAAAAGAGAGACAGCGTTTTGATCTTTGCGCATTTCTTGTGCTTTTTGCCCTTGTTTCTATCTTCATCTATCTTTAGCCACTGCTAACGGAATGCACCTGAAAAAAACTGAAATCATGGCATTTAGTTTTTCCACGAAGTAAAGCCCCGTTCTTGAAAATTTCCTGGGAGAGAAATCAGAATTAACAAACAACAGTGTGGGGAAAATAGCAAGTAAAGTATTTCGGTCAAGCAGAACAAAAATATAACTTTGTAGTTCTCCAAAATATTGCTTGGCTTTGGCTGTTGTCAAACGGTCCTCAGCACTTATTTCGGCATGACAAAAATAGATTTAAAATTTTTACAGGGCGTTGGACACGCTGCAGACCGCCTTGTCGTTTGTTCAAGAAAAAACAAAAAAGGAAAAAATACAAACCTTTGCGTACTAGTTGAAAGAACCGTTGCAACAACCAGTTGAAAACACTATGTAGACTCTTAGATCCAGAGTTTTTGTGAAGCACAAGTTGCACCTAATTTCACATATTCAGATTCTTGAGGTACAACCAGAAATAGCAGTACTATGGGCACAGTGCCGGATTAAGGTAGCGCGGGGCCTGTAGCATATTAGCAGCGCGGGGCCCCAAACACGCTTGAACAAATGAAAACTGTTAAACCATACGTTTTATGACGTGAACCAGCCATTCTGTGGGCATCGATGTCAACACCATTAGGCATACTGAATTTCGTAAGCACAAAAAACCTGGTCTAAATAGCAACTGGCGGATATTTTCGGCTACATATCTTTGTTATCACAAACGTATATACGTATCTTTTTCTAAGGAGTACATCACTGTACAGGTCACAAATACAGTACAAAGGCAGTAATCAGTGCTTTCAAACTCATCAAGAAATTTGATCATTACCGTATCTAAACAGTATGGTCTCGGTATGTGTCGAAGTTGATTGTTAAAAGCAGCAAACCTACTGCTTAAGATTGTATTTTCCAGATTTCGCCTTAGCGAATTTGTTTATGATACTGGTAGTGTCGATTCCACATAGATGCTCGCGCTCTATACTTTTTAGAATCAGGCTGTTCAGCTTGTTTTATCTTATGGTGCTCCTTTGTTCGTTCTACCATCTTAGGTTTAAAAATAACCGTTTTCATTTGTAAAAGAAGACTCCAAGTGTACTACCCAAAGGCCAGTGAAAAGATGCCAAATCCAGGGCTCCCAATAAGTTTTTTTTTAATTCTACATATACATAAACGTGTGGATTTTAGGCAGTGATGATGGAGTCTCGAGACTTGGTCTCGGTCTCGAGACGAGTCCCGAGACCCATTTTGCGAGTCTCGGTCTCGAATGTTTCAGCTCTCCTCTCGGTCTCGAAGGCTGCACGTCATGGTCATAGCCTGTTGTCTTGAGCTTTTGAATATCGCAAAGAAATAGCTTGGTAAAACTTCCATAGTTAGACGAATTTTTGTCAGTTGTGTTTGTAGGTAAGAAAAAACCAAAACAGTTCGGAAAATGTCAAAATTTCGAAAAATATTCAACTTAGAACTGATGACGACATTTTTTGAAAAATTTAGGCAAAATCCACAAATTTTGAAGTCGCCTCAGGGCCCCCTTTTCCAGAGATGCCGGGAGTCCCCACTTTTGAGAATTTCGCACTTAGTTTTTGTATTGTTTTGTTAAAAAGCTTGGTAATCATTCTAGAGCAGGGGTTCCTAACCGTTCTCTGACGATGTGCCCCTTCAGCATTTCGACAGATGAGCATGTACCCCTGAAATTCTTATGACAAAAAGGCTGAGAAAAATAAGAAAAATCCACTGAACTTTTAATAGAAATTTTAGATTTTTAGAACTATACAGGTAGACTACGTTTTTATGTCTCAAAGGTAACATATTTAACAATAACCATATAATGATTTTGAAAATATTATTCACTAAAATATAAATAAATATTTAGAAATAAATGACATATAAATATGTGTTTTCCTTCTATTTCTAACCTTAACTGTATTCCTAGGGGTACGTGTACCCCATGTTGGGAACCCCTGCTCTAGAGCCACATTTGATAAGCTCTAAAGCAAGTTATTTTTGTCAAAAAAAGCAAACGTATGCTTGCTTTTTTTGCCAAAAGGACCAAAAGGAACCACTCAACAACTTTATTGTGTTGACAAAAAACACTTTCAAATCAAATGGCTTCAAAAAACTTGTAATGTGAAATGCACTTTTACGCAGAAGCAAATTCCCAGACAAAATTAAAAATTTGACTTTCAGCTAATAAAGTTTTTGTATATCATGTGCAAAATATAGCGCCCCCTATGTGAGAGTTTGCCTCGGGCACCTAAATTCTGATATTCACCTTTGCATATAATAAAGAACAAATTTCACACAAAGGACCGCGGGGCCAGTAGCAATTGCGACATTTGCTACTATTGTTAATCCGGCACTGTATGGGCATCATCTGGACAAACACTTTTTGGATCGCTGGTGTACAATATGGACGCAGACCTCGTGCTCAGTTAGGTGGTATGTATATACCCACTATCCAGGTCGATTTACTCTTGATCAGGGATTTTCAATGCGTCGATCTCGAACTCAAAGGTACTGCGTGCCTGGGTAGTGGGGCGGTTGGTAGATGGCGCCACATGTAAATAAATGGTTACCGTTAGATGGTGCCCATGAGTAACTGTGATAGTCACCACAAGCGAATTATCGTAGTTCACTTATCCCTACATAATGATAGTGCAACTTAGAAGTAGAATGAAGTCAGTGATGGATCTCCATTGCTGCTGGTTGCTTTCCTGTTAGTTGATGCCCCGAATTGCCATCTTTCTCTTGTGCTTGCCTCAGTAGTTCAAGGCGATGTGGTCAACTGCAACAGCAGATCGCACGTCATTAACACGTCGGCGCCGGTGGACGGACATGTCCGGCCCTACCCGCCATCGGTTGAGCACCGGTGGACGGGCATGTCCGGCCTTGCATTCAAACGTCCATAACGTTTTTTGTACTTGGTGTTTTGCAACAAAAGTTTGAACAACTGTTTTTCGTATCTAAACACATTATTCCTGAAAATTTCAGGTAAACTGAGCATGAACTTTTATGAGTCATGCAGTTTTGCATCCAATAACATTTGCTAGGCCCAGACTACAACACTTTTTGTTTTGCATTTTTGTCGTAGGCAGGTCATTTTGACTTGTTCATTTTATAAGTAGCTCATATTTTAGCCAGTGTTGGGCAAACCTTGCGTATTATGACTTCCTCAGGTGTACATCTAATTGAAGTACTGTATGAGCTTTGTCAGTATTCTACAATGGGATTTTTTTGCTCCTGGCATGCTGTTCCAAGACGAGAGCCCAACCATATTTGCTAAACGTGAACTTGGTTTCTCCCAGGGCTATCCTGTTTTCTTCGTCAAGGCCAGTGGCGTAACTGACGGGCGGCAGGGGGGCGAGTTACCCCCCTGGCAAGCTAAATGTAAACACTGGGCCCCTTTAGCTGACAAAATATTCCTTTGGTTTTTAACAGGTTGTTGTCTTATTGCGTTTTTCGGGGTGTTTTCGCTTTTTTAGCAAGGATAAACATCCACGACATCAGGATTCACAATCATGTCTTAACTTGTTTTCTGAGTGTTGGCTAGTGGGCCGCCCTTCGGTGGCCAGTGGGCCCCCTTTAGCCACGTTTTGACCCCCTGGCTCAAACCTCCAGTTACCCCACTGAGCACAGTAGGTCTATAAGGGGTTACTGTAAGCACGACAATTCTGTTGCGTGTGATGTACAAAACTTGCGGTTCGCAACAACATTAGTTTTCCAGAGATCTGAAAACCTGGACACAGATTCAGAGTTGCAACCAGAAGCCTGCTGGGACAAACGCACTTGAACTAACTCTTACATGCAAACAATATATTTTAAAAAGGCGATGGGCCATTTGATAGGTGGCAGCACATTTTTTAAAGGTTTACTTTGGTGACCGTTAAGACATTTTGAGAGACCACAACTATTTCATCTGAATACTGAGATAGTCCCAAAGCGAGGTTTTAGTGTATTTTGGTGGTGGTTATGCAGAGAGAGAGAAGCGCAAAGCTAGAGCTATGGTTCGCGCTCATGACACCCGTAATGCCGGATTATGCCTAACCACTGCAAAACGTGACGTGCAACGTCTCACCCGCGCAGCCCAGCATCGGTACTGGACTAATCTCAGCCATCTCATTCAATGCTGTGCAGACACTGGTGACCTCCATGGCATGTACCAGGGTATCAAAGAAGCAATCTGTCCAACATCCAAAAAGACTGCCACTGTTTTGTCTGAAGACGGTAGACCCATCAGCGACCCTGGAAAGCAGCTTGATCGCTGGGCAGATCACCTCAGCGCCCTCTATAACAAAGATGTACCTGTGAAGATAGAGGCAATTAATGCACTGCCCGCTGATCCCAATGTTTCACGAGTTGGACGCCAACATCCCTCTACAAGCGGTGAAAGTTGCAATCAAATTCCCAAAAAACAACAAAGCTTCGGGAGCTGATGGCATACCTGCCGAAGTCCTGAGAAATGTGGCCGCGAAGCCCTAGCTGCCGAACTGCACGCGGTCTTCGAACTATGCTGGCGCACCCACTGTCTTCCGCAGGACTTCAAGGATGCCAACATTATCACTCTGTACAAGAACAAAGGAAGTCGGCATTC
>Ga0210059_1005949_pt1 | contig 19603 bp, 13 predicted proteins | sample Ectturendosymbi2_FD_188042 | JGI IMG/M metagenome (GOLD analysis project Ga0210059, IMG submission 188042) | Ecteinascidia turbinata endosymbiont from Florida, USA - Sample 2 (SPAdes) (version 2) | ecosystem: Host-associated > Tunicates > Ascidians > Unclassified | place: Key West, Florida... | reverse complement strand
CGCTCGGTTTTGATTGTCACAGACCGCTCGTTGTCGTCCTCGAACCAGAATGATCCAATGATGCCATGTTTGGAGATGGCAACCCAGGCAGTGCACTTCACAGAGTGTAATGGCCTTGGCACAAAATGCTCAGGGGTGTGCTACCCCATAAGATGTTGTTCTTAGAGTTCACGTGACCTGACAACAGAAAATGTGCCTCGTTCGAAAACCAGACATTGACAAGAAAATCTGGTTCTGCCGACAATATGCCTCAACTACAAATATCTTTTGCTCAGTAGTCCATGACATCTCGAAGGTCAAATTTGGTAGACTCTTAGAACATTAATTCTACTTTGTAAATCTGAAAAATAAAAAGAATTGGTTAATTATTTCAAAAGTTATTCAAGTTTAGGTGATGACAGTTTTTTTGTGTCACCTTGGTATATTCATTGATGTACAGTAATTGTAAGTATTAAGTTTTTGCTTGATTTTCTAGTCCTCGACAATCTGGACAGGACGTTGTTAAAGCTGTGCAAATTAATTCTTCCAAGTGTTCATTTTTCAGGTTGCACGATGGTTTGATTTTACGAACTTCATTTGAGAAAAAAGAAATCCACTGCAATATGTTGTGCTATAAACGCAAATGAGTTATACACTGGTATTTTAAATTCTCGGTATTTACTTTCTGGAACCTGTCGCCAAAAATTAATCGAAGAGCGGCATTGACTAAAGTGTTTTTTATCCAGATTTTCTTGCATTACGGTCAGTTTTATTTCTACAACAGACAAGTTTGTAGCAAACGTTAGCGAACTGGACACCCATCACCGATACATTAACATTGTATGGAATTGGATTAACAAGGAATGGATTTACAAGAAATGCAAAACATGTTTTTGACTCAGGAAACGATCAAATCTGGTTTGGAACTCCTCCAGCAGTCTTACAATTTATACAATTGCCTCTTCGCGAAAAACATTCCTTCTCATTAAGGAGCCTAACTTTCGATTTAGGTTCGCTGTCGTTGTTATCAAATCGAGCAGTCTCCCTGGTGACCAGTGTTCCGTTTAAGGTGCGCAACTGCGTAAATGTGCAGAACCACCAGAGTATTCGCACAGTGAAATTTCATTCTTGCGCACTCGCAACATTTCAAATTTGGTATCGTATATACATCGCATAGCCCTTTCGAAATATTTCACTGGTTGTGTGTCTACATGGTTGTGAAATTGCATGCGCACTAAAGCAAACATTTGCTCAATGTAACAGTTTCTTACAGGGCTACCCGCTGCTGGTGACTAACTTCACGAACTTGTGTCAACACATTGATAAATGAAACAAACGTTAAATATGAGGCAACAACTCTCTATCAATCTGAGATATTGCTATTCATCTAGAAGAGCCACACAAAATATATCGGCGACCCGCGGTTCGCCCGCCATTGGTATAAACCTACGTGGCTTATGGCTATCAGCAGTCGCTGTCTCACTACATTACCTACCAAGATATCTGCGTTCAATTTCAATAGTTACATGCGGCAAAAGGCATGCTATGGTGACTTGAAGTGCATCTTCGAAGATTTGTTGCCATGTTATTGTTACGAAACAAAGGTCAATAGTAGAAAAATTCGCTCCAGAGTTTCTCAACCTGCCTCAGCACGTAAAGAATCAAATTTAGTGAACGGCAAGCTCATAACTGCACGTTACCGAAACAGTGGACCTGACTTGTGCAGTGTGAGTGTCATATCGGCAAGAAATACTACCATTGCAAAAATTAACCCAACTAATCGGAATTGAACTGCTGATTTCACGTTTTCCAGAAATTTTTCCTTCTTAGTCCCAATTTCCAGGGGGACAAATGCCCGTTTTGCCCCCCCTGCGGATACCCATGATACAAAACCGGATTCGCTGACAACCAAAATTATTTTATGCAAAGAGTTTGTACAAATTCATGAAAAAAAGTGTTTCATATGGAGGGGCTGCCTTCTGGAAAGAAATCGAACTGAGTCTGAAAATCTCGCCCTATATCACTTTCTACAAACATTGCAAGGATCGTCTCCTAAACTATGAATATGTTTTTGCCCAACCATGTATAGCTATATGCTTTTAATGGTAAAATGTGACTTCTCCATGAATATTTTCATTTGCTTGTATTTTTCTTTTTGTGAATTATGTGCTTTGTACAGTTGTTTTTTTTTGCGTTAGCCATGCTCAGAATGTATTTGTGCACTGTGGCATTGCCTTTGTTTCAACAAATTTGTAGGGCGCCTCGACTAGACGACTTTAGGGTCTTTTTGGCGTCTAGTTGCGAGTACACGTTAGCAGTGTTTTGCTTTCGCATTGCTATATTGTATCGTAACCAACAAACTTCTACTGCATTAATTTTTGAAAATAAAGAACGACTCGACTGCGATGACTTGCTGCAGTTGATGACTAATCAGACTTTCAACCTGCCCTACTGTCTGTTATACAACTAGTCTAGTCTCAAAGTTAAAGACTAATGTCTAGAACAGGTGGGCCTCAAATTCAACTCCAAATATTTGAACTCAGCACCCGTGTTCATTATTATTGCAGTGGTGTAGTAGTAGTAGTGTGTTGCATTTTTATGACGAAATACAAGGTTCACACAAGTCAATAGATCAAATAGCATAACGTAGAATAAAAGTGCTACCGTCATTCCTCGTGACAACGATATTGTCAAGAGATTGGCATGGGAAAAAGATACAAAAATTATCCCTTTGCAGAAGCGGGAAAAATTTCGTTATTTCAAAAAATAATCGTGGACTTGCAAAGCCAACACTCTCCATTAATTTTACTGGACAATAAAATTGATTTAGTGCATTCTAAACTTGAAATAAATATTGTTTTCTTTTTGGTTAACTGCATAGGCCATAGGCGTGGGGGGTGTTGCTTCTTCAGAGGTTGGATCACTTCGTCTTGTAACTTCAGTACAGCTTCGCATTACCAAAAGTTTAGTAGTGTATAAATTGTAGTAAATTTCTTGCATAACGAACTTTTTCGAAGTTATAATTATAAAAGGTTTTACAAACACAATTAAGACAGTGTTTCTCAAATGGGGGTTAGTGTACGCCTTGGAGTGCGCAAAGGTACTTCTCCAAGGGGTACATGAACATTTGTAAATGTATTCATAATGAAATTTCAACACAAAAGCACAATAATATAGGTACATATCTAATACTGTGGTCAAGATTACAGGCAAGTGGTACTTGATAGACAATATACTGCCCAAATGGTACATCACCAAAACAGTTTGAGAAACACAGATTTAAAAAATCATTGTGCGTTTCAGGAAACACAAAAACCAACAGTGCACTTGGTTATTATTCGATATAAGCTTTGACATCATCGTCTTACTAAGTTGCTAATTACCTGGCCCTAACAAACAATATACCAGTAACACATTCGCATCTCTCAATTGATGCATCGGTCAAAATTTTCGCAGAAAAGCAGCAGTTACTCCAAGATTTTATGTTAGTTACATGAACAGAGCAGCACATGATGCTTGAAAACAAGCAACCATCTTCTTAAAACGTTTTAAATGGAACATACAACACATCTCAACTCCCTTCCGTGCACATATGGCTCGCATTGCAGCGAGGGGCAATGTGTCTCGACCATGTACAACAGCTCCCCAGCTTGATTACCATTGGAACCAGGCACCACATGAGGTGTGTCATCCATACATATGTAAGATCCAGTGTGTTTGTGACCGTGAGCTGATCCTACAATGTATCCGGTGTATTCCTTAACCCAACCATCAGGACAAGTGTCTTTTCCAGGTATCATCAGCTGTATGCAAAAAAGACATACCGCATCATTCGTTTCCGAAATACAAACGTACAGAAATATACTGTAAGGTGCTGTTGCGAAAGAACAGGTTGTCTTCCTGTGAATTAAACACATATTTTTGCAGACCACATTCATTTCGTGCAAAGTATTGTTTTCCCTTCAAGGTGTAAGGTAAAATTTATGTTATTTTCGCTTCATCGTCTAGTTACGAAAATCAATTTTTCTCTGAATAACGTCGAAAAAACTTTTGTTGTGGTTTCTGCCTGTTGTCGATGTGAAGCCCTTTCTCCATTAAATATTTAGGTGATTAGCAATGCCCTTTATGCAATGAGCATGAGGATATATCTTTGTAATTATTACAGGGGTTCTGTGGCAGAAAGAGATCGTAGACTCTGTACGTTAAGAAACGTGATGACAGGGCAAAATATAGACTCTTGTTGTCAGGTGCAGTGATTGCTGCATGCGTGATCTTGAAGTAGACTCAATGCAAAACCTCTCCTGTACAAATGCACCCACAGCAAAGCTTTCTTGTGGTACCCTGACAACGGAAAAGTTGCTGTGTAAATGGCGCGTCCAGTTTGTCCACCCGTATAATTTGAACAGTTACTAGCATGAAATGCGCAAACTTAATCAAAACCATTGCGCATCGGTAGTCGCTCGCGTAAACAAGGACCGCACTCTGGCTTTAAGCAGAGGGACATGTTTCAAAAATTCGCAACAGTCTACCCTAGGGGTGCTCGCAGTTTTTCAGCATGCGAGCTACTTATAACATGAACGAGTCAAATTGATCTACTCACTACAAAGATACAAAACATTTATTTATTAATAAATATACTGAGATTCTTTCACCGTGTACCTTGATGTTCCTTGCATAGCCACATGAGCCCACATTGCACAGCACAATTAATTATGTACATTTTTTGACATGCCCACCCGCCGGCGCTGAAGGTGTTATCATGCGATCTACCCACAATACCTTTGGGATCGACTGGTAGATCACGATATATTCGCGTATGGAGCACCCCTGGTCTACCCTAGCTGTGTACATGTGGAGGTCCCACGTTGCGTCATTGTCCACCCTTTCTTTACAACATTCACATGATCGGTTTTCAGCTGCGTGCGTCGAAGCGGGAATGAGAATGAGCATTGAAAAGACCGAGGTATCACATCTCTCCAGAAACCCATGCCAGTGCGCTCTGCAAGTAACCGCCACACACTGTTCAGGTGGAGATGTTCAAGTACCTTGGGGTGGTATTTTGAGTGATGGAAAGAGGAACAAAGAGATTAACACAAGGATTGGTAAAGACAATGCGGTTCTGCGTGAGATTTATCACCCAAAGGTCAAAAAATGGGGGCTTTGGGAACTTTCAAGCACTACAAAAAGGTCAGCTTTTAATTCAGTCAGATGTTCTATAAGACTCAGCTATAGCCATGAACCTTGAGTAATGACTGAAAGAGTGCTATGTCAAGTACAAGCGACAGGATGGAATTTTGCGACAAAGCATCTGTGAAATTCGTTGAACATTGAATGCAGAGCACCTTTAATCCAAAACAGAATGACCGCGGATATGATGGTTCGGGCACGTGACCAGAATGTCCAAGGAAAGTTTGGTGAGGCAAGTCCTGTCAGCTACATCCGGGGTATAAGCGCTCTAGATGTCGACCAAGGCCATGTGACTTGATTACCACTACGATATTGCTTGGGCCTCTCTTGTTGTGGAGCTACAGCAGAAGTGCAGTATCTGAGATCATGGAAAAGGGTGAGGAATTTCGAGTCTTCCTAAGGCTACTGTCCACGCGGTCCTTCCCAGAGGAAAAGCTGATATGAAGATGAATGAATGATTTTATCACAAAGTTTTCCAAATTGCGAGAAGTTACTTTCAGTTATAAGTTAAAGATGTGCGTAGCTATAAGTATGTACATTAGCGACAAATATGGCAGGTTTTGCCACAAATGTGATTTTTTCCTAAAGTACATCGCTTTTCCAGTTTTTTTTAGCATTTTCATGTTGTGGGCGAATCAACTTGTTCAGTAAAACAAAACAAAAGAAGATGTGCAACTCTTCAAGTAACATATGGAGTAACTACCAATTACCTAAAGAAACACGTATACTATCTCTCAAATAGACATTCTTCAAAGTAAACAAACGTCTTGTTCTTTTACATCCTATGCATGCTCTTGGCTGGTGCAGTGCTTCCATATTTAAATCTCTTGAAAAACGAGCATGACACAAGAAGTTATACTTTGTTGAAGTTGTGCAAAAAAATGCATTTGCAGTCTATTCATATGGCGGTGTTTTCATTAAATAATCAAATGCAAAAACAATTGCTAAATAAGAATCCTTGGTGTGTCACAAAACAGCAGTTTTACTTAAAATGCAGCGCTGCGTTCTGAATCAGAAAAGCGAAGGAAAAATTCTTCTGCATCTTGATATGGCTAAAAGCAAGATTCAAGGACAGACCGTTTTAGTTACCACAAACTCACTTGATTTATTCTTGATTTTGCCAGACACACGGAGCATGGCATGGCGTGTAGTCGATATGTACCGACTGCTCCCTCAGTTTGCGAAAAATCAAAAAGAGTGTCGAAAGCTGCCACCATGCGATATTCCACTCCATAAATGTATGAGTTCCCTGTTTTCAATTAAAGCAAGCATTTTCACGCTGATTAATTATTTAGTAAATGATTACAAGAGTGTTTTCTTCTTCGTTGCACTTACCTTGAAAGCCATCAAGGAATTGTCCTGGATTGTACGTCACGTTGTACTCCAGACAGAGTAAGTTCGATCCTCCTCCCGTATGAGAGTAGTGAGCACCAGCGGCTATACCTGTCAAAAATAAATCTTGGGATCAGGTAGAATAGGAATATACGACCCTTGAAATTGTCTTATAGGTGCTACATTTTTCCAACGCGTACAAAGTATCTCTCTTGTGTGTGGAACATCAATAACATGAAGTTTTATTCTTGATTTTTCACTTTTTTCAAGAAAAAAATTCAATAATCGATTTCAACTAAATTTGGAGCCAGTTACGACTGGTCTGTGCTCACTCATTGCCACCTACTCTGCGCCAATGGCCATGTGGTTACTTTCGTAATGGTTGCGGTAGTTGTCTGGACCTGCCCACTACTTTTCAAAGGAGGTTCCGAGATACAAGTATTTTACTGCATTTTTACTTTGTTAAAAAACATGTTTTTCAAATTTTGTGGAGTGGCTGGCCTTTTTGACAAGACAAACTTGTTTTATCTCAACTTCGTCTAATAGTTATATTGTACACACATCACACCGTTTTTTACTGACTGACTTGATGCAAAACACCTCTGCGACAAAATATGAACGACCTCTTTCACTGAGGAAGAGGGGAAACGTCGTGCGTGCGGAAAACCTAAAAATATTGCGCAATTCCAAATGCGTATCTCTTGCACTACAGAAATTGATCTCCGGAGAATACAAAATTGCACGAGTGGATAGAAGAGATTTTTTTGGTGAAAAAATTTGCAGAAGGCGAAAGAACTGTACCTGCATTAGTCGTACGTTACGGATTACGTGGCGTCAGTTCGCAGATGATGTTACTGATAAACTGTTAAATGTTTTCAAGATTTTCTGGATTTTGTTGGCTAGAGTGTTTTAAGATTTAGTTTATATTTCAGACGTCAACCAGTTTTTCAGAAATTGTGCAAAACAGCATGCCAAGCTTGAATGACCACCCCAGAAATCACATAGTCAATCAACTATGATGTACTGTAGGTCGCGGCCAATATCGGACCCTGACCACCACTGTGGGATTAATACAGTTTATGACCTACGAAGAAGGCAAGCTAACTGCATAAAGAGGAAACTTTATTCGGAATTTTCTTTATTTTTAAGCAACTGTGTGTGTGAAATATTTCCAAATTTTTAAAACCAAGGTTTTATTTTCTGCATTACTCCGGTTATCGGTTTATCGCCAATTCCGAACACTCTTCTCAATCATTATTTCACCGTATCCCACCTGTTTACATAAAAGTTCCAAAAATATTCAAGAGCTCCAAAAATGTTTATTACCCGGTTCATTTGTGTTTTCCATGTGGACATTTTTGTCCAGAGCATATCACAGAAGACCCACCTCCGACAAAAAGTATTCAAGAATTGTTTAAATTATCCAACATTTTCAAACGAGACACCGGAAGTTTTCAAACCAAAAACATAAGTTGAGAAGTTACCACAGAAGTTATAGTCAAACTGTTGCCGTATGTGTTGGTGACTGCACCGGAGGCTAAATTCTGCCCTCACATGATAAAAGCGCAGAAGTTGAAACAGTACAGTATGGAGATTCGGTAAATCACGGCTTCAGATTTCAAATAACTCAGATATGATTCGGGCCATATATCTGCTTGTTAAAAATTGAGAAGAACAAACAAAAACAAACTTTTGCAAATCCCGTACCAATCATTTCCATGCAAGACACTTTACGACTAAATGAAACATTGTGAAAGCTTTTTGAAAAAATGTGAAACAAGGTGTAGTGAAAAATATCTATTTAGAAAATTTGTGTTCTTTCTACATTTAGGCTATATTGGAGTATCAAATCTTTAGCAAGCTTGAAAGAAATAGTCTTCGTAAAGCATCGACCAGGTTTCATTCTTCACAAGAGAGCCTGAACAAAACTCTGATTTAATCAGGAACAGGCTCTTGTTGATTTTGGTTCAAAAAACATCGCTGATGGATGAAAAAACTATTTCAAAGCATTTTATCCATTTATTGGAAAACACTTGGGCAAAAACCGTTTGCTTTTAACACCAAGCTTTTGATAATTTCATTCAACAGTGCCAAGACCAGACAAAAGTACAGTTTGTTCCTCGAGAAATAAGATGCAAAACTAAGTTGTACATGAAAAGTAATCCTGGCAAATATAATCGAGAAGATCTGTGTAGCAAAACGTACAAAATGACAGTTTCACACTATTCTAATAAATCGATTTCATATCTATGGTTAAGAAATGAACTGAGGCCATAGAAAATGGCAGATATGCGAATTTTGCACCCCTGGTAGGACGTGTACCTGCACATTCTCGTAGCGGTGCGTTCGTGAGAAAGCAACTTTTCAGCAAAAACTTACCGTAAACAGCACAAGCAAGTTTTTCGCACTTAGATGCATCTCAAACTTTGTGCAACTCTTACTTGTGTTCTGAGCAATTAAATTTTCATAAATTACATCACACGAAATAATTACCATTTAATACTTCCGGTGACAAGCCTTTTCGCTTTAACACACCATCGTAATTTGAGTGAAAGATGCTGGCAATTTCAAAAATGCTGAAAAAGGCAAAGAACCTGTTCTGAAGTATTAGATGCAGGACAAGGAAGTAGTTTGATAGAAAAAAATACGAATTTAGGGAATATAACTGAGAATTGTTCGTACTGTCAACAGTTTCTCAAAGAGTGACAACGACAGCGCTGTTTTTTCATATTTTTATTTTATGGATTTGCCGCAGACTCGTAGTCCACATCACAAGCACAATCGAATAACACAAGAGCACAAAAATGGTTAGCCATAGCGCATTACAGAATAGGTGTTAGCACATAATCAACACTGAGAGGAGCAAAACACTTCAACAGCGCCCCAACAATAATTTCATTCACTTCGTCATAAAGGGATCCGGCAGTGGAAAAGAAATGAAGAAATTCTAACATCATATTTTGAGGTAAACAGCTAACAGAAAAAAGTTAAAAACAAATCGAACGGTGGTACTCATCGGTGCCCGGGAGCATGTAAATTGTTTCGATCATGGTTTCAAATGTTTTGCAAGACATGACGATGGTACCCCGTTTTCTCTTCAATTGAGGTCAGCGAACGACCTTTCCTTAGTTCCAATGAACTACATTACTAAAAAGAGTATTTGCAACCGTTCTTACAACTCTAACCTGCATAAACACGATGTGTGCGGGTATCGGATGGGCAGTCTCTTCGTCCCCATCTAGTGTAGGTAGCGCCACCAACTGTGGAATTTTAAGAACGTTCTCCTTGAATGTTTTAAACCGTTATTACGTTTTTTATTGCAATGCTCAAATCAAAGTATTTTAATAATGAATAATATTATAAGACACACGTGATCGACTTACCGAATGAGGGTTTCTCTGCACCTTGTTCCCTGTTTTCTTTCTGGTAATATAATATATTTAATTTGTAATTGTTTTAATTGTATAAAATCCTTGTAACAAAAGCAGGTTGAATTTTGTCAATAAAATTTGAAAAATAAAGCATTTCTTAAAAATATTCATTGTACTTCCTAGTCTTCAATTAAGCCCTAAACATTTCGCTGATCAACCAATTGCGAAAGATTGTTGTTCGATTGTTGATAACGTTAATACACTAATTATTATGGACGGTGGTAAATTTTTTTTCAAATCCCTTGCTGTCTACATCAAAATTTATCGCACTTTTCAAAACCAAGAAACACTTTTTCGTATTACTCTCGTAATGTAGGGAAGGTTCAAACTAGTGACAGTGGATACCTCCACAATGAAGTTCTACCGGAACAGCTAACGATTTCCCACCAAACAACGGTTGAAAACCACAGGTCTACATACTCGTCCGGATCGTTTGCGGCGTATTTTGCCAGCAAGTGAGTTTCGCAATGAATCTGCCGCTCCCGTGTCTCTTCTAGCACGTGATGCAGATGCTCTTATCTGCGTCTTAAGCTCCAGAATTTCATTTTCCAACCTTTGAAATACAAGATAATAGCCTATAGCCTTTTTACAAAGCCATAATTTGCGATTTGAATACAGTACAAAAAACACGTTTGCTAAAGGTTTATGAAATAATCCTTTTCAGCATTTGTAACCCCATAATTATCAAGTTTCAAACATTTTAAGTTAATCATTCCTCAGTTGAAATATTCTTGATCAAACTTATTCTTAGTTCTCCAACACACGAAAACATTTACAAAAAATTTTAAAGTCAAAGGTTCTCAACTTTGCGTATGCAAAATATCGAAGTGCCACACCGACCGAACTGTTTTTCAAGAAGGTTCAAGTATGTTCTCTCCACAATGGGTGTAAGCAAATTTTTAATGAGAAATCGATTTCACGTAAAATTACGCATCCTCAGTCCTGAAAATTGCAAGCAAAGCTTACGGGTGAAAAGTTCGAAGGCTAGAAAGGCTTTGAACGAACCTCATAGAAACCACAATAAGACACAATATCATCTTATACAACAGACATTATCATTTTTAATCACCCGCAGTTTGACCCGAATTTGAACATTAATTTAAAAAGCAAGGTTTTCATTGTTGTTATTTGCTATATTTGCGGCAAAATTCGTTTGAATAAATGATGCATTTTCAGCTCGTTTCCGAAACTAGAAATAAAAGTTGATAAGTCTCAAAACTTATATGTTACTTTATGAATACACGTGTCTCCATAAAAATGAAATATGATGCTCAGAACTACGGCTAAGTCGTAGTACAGCATGCTAGGTAACGTTGCGATCGGGAAGCCCGAGCGGCAAATGCGCAAAGATTCACACTGTGGTAGGAAGCAACAACAGAGATCACACGTCATGCTCACTCTTTTATTGCTTGCTCGCGGCATTATATATATGGTTGTTATTCACGCACATCCCGTTCGTGGTGAATCGCACATTCAACGCAACGCCAATCGAGAGGTTGCAACCAGGACTGCGGAGCCGGATCCAGAGCCCGTAGCGCCGCAGATGGGCGCTTTGTCTGGAGCCGGATCCGGAGCTCAAATTAAAAATCTGGCGGAGCCGGAGTTCAGTTTGAAATTTAGAACCGGAGCCGGAGTTATGGCCATTTGAGAGGTGCTCCGGATCCGGCTCCATCCGGAGCACCTCTCAAATGGCCATAACTCCGGGTCCCTTTCTAGTACAAACGGTTTTGCCAAACAGACTTACGTGTGCTCTTTATGGCACGCTAAACGCGATTGTTACGAGTCACGATGCCAGACTGCAACAATGGATCTGCAAGCCTTTGATATTTCTTTGGTTTAATAATCGCTAAGCCTGTGACATCGCAGTTGGCAAGCGTGATGTTACTTGTTGAACAATGGTTTTCAAACATTGTTCTAAGGGCCGCATGCAGCTTCCAAGCATCCTTTGTGCGGCTTTCAGCAATCTTTTCGCAACAGATTCTGTTTGAATAAGAGCTGGTGATATATATCTACTCTGTAGAGCTTAATGTCTGATTCTTTGCTGGGAAAGTATTCCTTTCGATAGACAGTGCTGTCTTTCAGTAAAAAATATTTTATGTAACAGACTTCGTTAGTGCAACAAAACCAAACGTGTCAATTGGCTTGTGGTAAAACTTTTTTGTGCGGCTCTAACAAAATCGTAGGTTTGGATTTGGTTCCAAAGAAATCGTTGGGAACCACTCTTGCAGAAGTAAGAAAAAGGTTAACTACCACAACATCTTACTTTCTAGTCAGAATGATCAAAACGGTGTCAAGCGAAACTTCTGAACTATGTGAAATTATTGACCTGTTGTTGTTTGTCAGTTATTTTGCTTCTCAGAATAGAGAAAAAAAGTTTGGCAGTTATTTTTTTGATGTGTGTTGTGTAAATTAAAGCATTTTGGTTAGATGCCAGGTACCCACAACAAGCTACAGTACAGGAATATCTCTGACCACTGAAAAATTTAGGACTTCGTCTTAGACCTCAATTATTCTTCTTTTTCTCACGCTAACCCAAACCCTAACCGGACACACTTACCTAAACACGAATCCCTTAGCCCTAATCATCAGTTTTCTCAGCGTATTTGATATGTAGAATATTGCTCTGTGCATGCGTACATGGCGTGAAGTCAGAAACTTCACAATTCAGAAATTTCGCTTAACACCGGGTCTGTAATAGTCTAGCGATCTTACAAGAACTGAGCTATAATAAGTAAGTATATAATAAAATATCCATAGCTTTTGTAGCTCTGTAATCATGCTGTTAGAAGGGAGTATGATTTAGATATGAAACCATTGCACATTTAAGCGTGAAATGTACGCTACGCCATAATTAAAAGTAGAAATAGAAACCATTAGGGTTACTAGCATATTTGACTAGATTACTGACAAAGTTTACTCGGAAACATTACGGTTACAAGCAGTAGCATAACATGAAAGCTATAAATACAGTAACTAGTAGTAAAGTAGCATGAATTTGCATCGCAGTACATTATCAGGAGAGTATAAAAAATCAATGTAAAAAATGTGGACTTTTCTTGATGTTTGATATGTGGAAGAAATTTGTTTTCAGCACAGTAGCCGGTCTTATTTTCTCCTTAGCTTTGCAGGATAAGTTGTGCTTTATTTGCGATTCATCACTGCATATTATGAGCGCAGAAGATAAGAAATCACAAGTTTTCAGCTATTTTTAAAAAGTCAAAAGTGAATTTCTTGCTAGAAGTCATACTATTTCTTTGAACAGAGGGAATGTAAACACATCTTCGCATTTGTGTTAATGCAAATGTGTGCATCTTTGAAAGAACACATGAGGGAGTTCATGGACCATTTGTTTTCGCTCTTGCATGGTTTTCCCGGACAATGCTATTAGCTGGAATCGCAAAGACTGCAACAGGCAAAGCATACAACGAGTGCAAAACACTTGGTCAGTTGGAACTGGTCAGTTTTTAAATGCTCGGACACAAATGAAGTTTTCCAAACAGCCATTTTCTTGATTCTGGTCGTATGAAATAACAAAAGGTCCTTATGACAGCAAAACCAGCGACTGCCTTTCCAGAAATTGTTTATATTACCGTTATGTTGAGTTACGTCTCTGATAGCTGTTCTCTGAATCGTCTGAACCTTTGGTTGTTGTTTTTTCGCTGATATCCTCATGGTAAGAGCGCTGCTTGTAAAGAACTACCAGATTAAATTACTCAAAAAGGTTTGGTATATTTTATTAGTTTTGAGCACTTGAATTAATTCATTTCCATTCAACTTGAAGCACATCAAGACATTGAAAATATTAATGTGTGATAACGAGCAGAAGCCGGAGCATGGAGCCGGAGCCACGAAAAAATAGAGTTCCAGAGCCGGAGTCACACTCATGAAAACCAAGAACTCCGGAGCTGTAGCCGGAGCCATGTTCATGAAAAGAAGAGCTCCGTAGTCGGAGCCGGAGATGTGTCATATTTACGACGGCTCCGCAGCCCTGGTTGCAACAGCAACATGGATTATCCCAACGATATGTGACAAATCACAATTAAATCTAAGAGTAGTTCTTTGCTGAAGCATCTAATTTAAACTGCGTTGTTAAAAACATGCAGTGCAACAGTTTTTACTGCAAAATTGTGCAACATCTTCTGTGAAGCTTCTGCAGATACGACAAATCAACAGTTCACACATTAAAAAATATTCTGAGAGATGTATAAGCAATGACACATCAGCCGTAATACTGCTGTGTGTAACAACATCTTTTTAAAAGTATCCGTTATAGTTTCGACATTGCAGAAGTGCACTGACTGTGGCGACACTAAGTAAAGTTTTTTCACTGCACATTCGTCATAAAGTTAAAGGAATATCGAGCCACACGTGTAGCCGTGTGTAAGAGCAGCCAAATTTTTGGGTGTGGAAAAGATATTTTGCCCGAATTTCCCCGAATTTGTCCTAAAAAAGTTTAACAGACAAACTTTCCTCCTACAAATTTTCTGTAGCTGTTGGCTACTCATCAATTCTCACAAACTAAGACACTAAGTTACTAGAAACAGTTGGTTGATTTTATATATATTTAATGTATTTTCAATGACATAATAAATTGTTTTATGCACTCAATGACAAAAAAGTACAATTTCATTAATATGGCTGAAAATTTGTGAAACTTAACTTCCCTCATTTTTTGAGACTTTGCCCAATTTTCGATAAGTCAAAAGTTTTGGAGCTGCGCATTTCTTGCACCCCCAGCTTCTACAACACTGTATCGGTCAATGAATATTAGCAGGTGTAAATGTTTTCTGCTTGTGATTAGCTTATTTCTAAGAGTATAGAAAATACCTGAATGAAGAGGACAGATCATAGTAATAAGAGATGACGGTGCAGTTGCACCCCTACACCTGACACGTTTTCAAAAAATTGGAAAAATTTGTTTGAAATGGGGAAAAATTCATTGAAACATCAAGAAAATCCGACAGATCAATATATTTATCACGGTTTTAAAAAAATCAGTGATATCCTTGTGAGAGTGTCATGGTTATGCATGGTTAAGTGCAAGTCCTGTTGTGTTGATGGTGACAGAACGAATGTTCAACCTGATCTTGTATACACCCTTAAAAAGGTGATATGATAGATGTGTGCATCTCACTGCCTGGGCCTTAACCCATTTATCGTTTGGAAGTCACTAACGTCATTTTTAGTTGTTTTTTGCTCATTGGCAGTAAGTTAGAACTTTTTCTTTTTTCCGTCAAAAATCTGAAAAATTAAGCAAACATGTTTCGCATCCCCATCCACACATTTTGTTCCCTTGTCTTACGGCTATGAGTTGGCTTCAGTGTGAATACACTACTTTCTTTCACTAATGGTAATTAACTCATTTCATTCTGCTGCGTGCGTTAAGGTATTATCGTGGTGAAGCACTGACGACAAGAAAAGCATTCATATCCCAATTGAACGCCCCAGTCAAGACAACGAAACACAATGCAGTCTACATGGGCACAACCTGTGGAAAGCGCAACCAGCGACTGCTTCATCTGATCTTCGTCCATGGCTGCAAGCCTCATCACAAAGCATTCATATATGCTGTTGCACACATCCATAAAAGGTAGCGTTGGCATAAGGCAAGTGAGTGCATTTTAAGACAATGGATCTTATACGATTCACAAACTACGTATGAGATATCCTTTCACAAAAACGCCATTTGCACACTTTCCTCTATCTGGTTCAAAAACGATATCGCACTTTTGCCTGAGTTTTATCTCGCCTGTGCATATTTGGTGCATATCCACTGCGTTTCAGAAGAAAGGGGGAGACTCTGTTTGCGATTGGAAAATACCTCAGGTTTCTTGAGATGCAAAAGGAGAACAGATGTTTTCGTTCATGCCGCGCGCATTCAGAAATAAGGTTGCCGGACGTCCTTGAGCGCCAAGGCCTGTCCTTGAATTTGCTATCAAATGTGGTTATGTCCTTGCTCCTTAAAAAACATTTTGCTGTCCTTGAGTATTTTCCAGCTTCCTTGAAAGTTCTTGAACAGTTGTGAAATTTTTCATCACTGAACTATTAATTACATTGAACATCCAAGAGTCAAGATTAAACAATGTACTTGAACAGAATAACGTGTAGATTTGTTCCATCTTTTGAACAGTTGTGTAGTAAACTATGCAAGAACAGTTGGGTGTTGTCATAGCAAGTATTGTTTAGTTTTCAATTTCAGGTTGTCATTAACTATGAGATGTCCTGTGGAGATTTCTGCAAATAGGCCTATGCCAAAAAGAACAGCGATATTTTAAAGAACGCGCAAAGCTGTGAGAAGTACTGCCCGTGAACAAGATCGTCAAGTCTCCACCATATAGGATACAACATTTCAGCAGAACACAGCATAGGCCTGCGCATATTGTATATTACTCCCGTGCTGCATACACTATGTACTTCTACAATGTAGCCTATGTTGGTTGGTATAATTACCCTACTTTGCGTTCTTAATAAATGTAGTTGATTACTCATTGTCATTCGGCAATGTTTGTTTGAAAAATGTGCTACATCACTATAACTAAACAATATTCAAAGTAGGCATGAAGTAAAATTTTAGAAATCGCAAAACGACAAAATGTCCTTGAAAAATTTTCAAGTGATCTGGCAACCATATTCAGAACACTTAGCACATGCTAACATGTGAGGATCTTTAGTAATGTTGACGGAGTGTCTAAGGCAAGGATTGCTTTGTGCTGCCTCTACGACAAATTTTAGGCGAATGTACAGAGGGCAACGTGTTGCTTTGACTATATCAGTTGGAATCTGCGGAAAGCAGGTCACGGCCTGCGAATCGACAACTGCGGAACACGAGACCATGCCAAGCGCGTGTCTTACTTGTGATTGGTAGCTGATACACAGCGGCAATGGGAAAGTTAACCGCCGTCTCTCTCCTAATGCTTGTTGCAGAATCGCTCCGAACCTGCTTTGAGGCTTTGAGCTTAGAAGACGAAAGTCAAGCTTAGACATGCTGTCAGTCTTTGTAAACCAAATATTACAATGAAGATATTCAAAAAAAAAACTTGTTTCTCACGCGTTTGTTCTGGAATTGAATGCAGTCCCAACGAAGTAGCAGCTGAAGCACAGCACGCCCAAACCAGCCAAAGTGAACAACGCTTTTGATTGAACGATTGATCGCAACTTCAGTGGAGTCTGAATTCTACTAAAGTTTGTACGATGATGCAAGCTTGTTCTTTCCATATCTTACAGTTTCGTTGTAACCTACCGATATTGTTGTTTCGAGTTGCACTCGTTACATCAACCTTAGCAAAAACACATAAAAATCGGATTGAGATAAAGCATACAGAAATAAGCATAACTTCAGGTTATTTTGAGTTTTTGCTAGATCGTTTTACATGAAACTTGTCCACTTGGCTTGTACTGTAAGCTTTGAAAACAACAGTGCAGGTGTGGGCAGATTTATGCTTTATTCGAGTGACGAATTGAACTTCTTCAGCTCATCGAAATAACAACTATGATTGAAGTAACCAAAATGATTTCATAAAGGTTGCGAATTTTTTTTTAGTTCCGTAACGAAACATTATGCAGCACATCAGACGAGGTGGAAATTGTTGCACGTCAAGGTTAGTGCAACCTCCGCGTCACGTTGCGGCAACGCCGAAAGGCTCGTTCGTGACAGTCATCTGCGCATGAACCGTCATCAGCAATGTGGCCGATCGTCTCGGAGGTGATGCGCTTAAATGTTGTGACAGCAATTCCACCGAATTTTTACTTAATTTGGAAACAGTGGACTACAGTTAGTTAGAACAATGCTTGAAACAACTAAAATGCTCACGTCAAACGGTTTTGATAAATCACATGGAGCTATTGGGTCAGTATCGTACCTAATGGGTATGATTCTTTACTGCAGTTTCTTTATCAAATAAACATAACCCTACACATTTCTCAACAAATGGATTCTTCGTCAGAATACCTTTCAAAACAATTTACATTTTTCCATTGTTTTAACCGCCGTTTGAATTTAGTTGCACAGTACCAAAGTTAATCGTCTTTAACAACATTTTAGGTTTGTCCGTTTAAACCTTTGCTGCCAAACACGCCTATTAAATGCTTAGGATATTTTCATAGTCATCATTATACGCTACCTGAACTGCATACAGCAAAAGTAATAGAAATGTTTGAGCCGATGCTTTGGCGATATCTGAAATTTACTCATGGCATGTATTAACGCAATTTCCTTTCTCGCCCATCACAAATGGTCAATTTTCCTTTTGTAGACTTTTATGAATGTATGATGCAGAAAGAAAATTTTCTATCACAGCTTCCAAAGCTGCATCGTTGCCAGGAAACTTTACGCCTGAAGGGATGCCAGGACTTATTGTTGAAAACACGAAGTTCGGCAACAAAAGCAATTCAACTATTGACATGGTCCTCATCTCAGGTCTGGTTCACTGTTATACGTGTCTTTGTTTTTACTTTCATATTACATAATGTCACCGAGATGTTTTACTGTGCAGGGGCACTTCCACGAGATAACCGCATCACGTTTTTTCGGTGCACAGGCTGCAAGGTTTCACACTATATTTGCTTTATCGAAATAAATAAACAAGACTCTAATTCACTGAATTGCTTATTAGCAATTTTCTCCCGTGTACATCGGCGGCAGTGTCGTCTCGCGTGTGTTGGGGCGTCTGTGCTTGCTTCGAGTGTGCTGAAGTTTCAATATGTGGTTCTATTTTGTTTTCTTTGCATGCTAGCCCATGTCGATGTCTTGTAGACCTTGCGGCTGAAATAAGTATACCAAATGCATGATCCACAAGAAATTTTACGATGACGCGTGACACACGAAGCAGTGCAACGTACGCTTTCGCTGAAAACTAAAACTTATGACATTGAGAAAAACAAAATTGTTGTGGTGATTTTAAATACTCGGTATCATGCGGAAAATTGCAGACCATATTTTTTGCTTCATGCTTCTTCGACACGCTGGACGTGTTCAGATTATTGACTTTTTATGTTTATATGTGGCACTACATCTTTGTTGCTTTTTGCCCACGGTAATTTGAAAAATGTTATTTATTTTCCTTTGAAAAGCGTCTGTGCGTTAATGGCTGAATATTGGTTTTGTGTTAGCTTTTCAATCAAAGCAGCTTCTCCGAAGGTCTGTCGATTGTACGTTTACTCAACCAACCAATTTAAGAGATGTGGACAAACATGCTTGATGCTTCATTTTCTCCACTTTCGGCAACTGGTAGCAGTAGCAATTGGAAAAGTTGCTCTGATAACAATTTAGCTCAAAATGCTTTAATAATTTATGACGAAAATAAATGCTTAAAATCGTTATAACAAATGGTAAGTGTTTTCCAAAAGCTGCACATTTCGTAATAGGGTTGCTAAAAACGCGAATGATTGCCATCCATGATATTGTTAACATTTTTTGTACTGCCAACAAAGTCATGGTTTGACCGTAAGTTGTCCGAGATTTCTAAATATTCACCACTCAGGAACGTCCGCGGCCACGATCCTTCGCTTTTACGTTCAGTCGAGCAACGGAGCACGTCATCTTGCCTCAACGTTTTACGGCCAGCCCATAGTGAGAGAACAATGGCAGTACGCAGCTGTACCGGTTGGGAGCAACGATTTATTCAGGATTGTTTTCGAAGCCGTGGCTGGAAACGAAGCCCAGGCTGGCGGGGTCG
>Ga0210059_1005948_pt1 | contig 19607 bp, 8 predicted proteins | sample Ectturendosymbi2_FD_188042 | JGI IMG/M metagenome (GOLD analysis project Ga0210059, IMG submission 188042) | Ecteinascidia turbinata endosymbiont from Florida, USA - Sample 2 (SPAdes) (version 2) | ecosystem: Host-associated > Tunicates > Ascidians > Unclassified | place: Key West, Florida... | reverse complement strand
ACCGTTCACATGTTCACACAGCGTTTTACGTAACACGTGACTCAATATTCACGCCGTTCGTTGAATGCGTTTTTCTGCTCGCCTTTCTGTGCATGTATTTACGATCTCGCGGAACCTTACTTGATCTTTTCGTCAGTAGTGCCGTGAGCGAGTTGTCGTCTGCCTGATCCATTAACTGTTTTCTGCGATATGTTTGCTGCTGTATAGTCGTAAAAGACAAGTCGCTGTCTGTGTTAATGATCGATAGATGTTGCCGTTTTGCGTCAATGAAACCAGTGCAGAACTCGAGGCAATAAAGTGTACAGTGTCACCTCTCAACTCCCCTGCCTGTTTCGTGTCTCTACAGCCGCGAGCCTGAGTAACGCCTTCATCATCGCATAGGACAGCGTGAATCAGATTCACAGCTCGTGCTTGTGTGTTACAGAGTGAGAGACACGTCAACAAAATGGTGCTGTGACCAGGATGTGAAGGTCGTGCCAGGGTCAGCCTTCACACAAAGAACGTGCGATCGGTGTGGTTCGTTGTAAAAAGGAGGGGATGTTGTTGCAACCTCTCCGGTGGCGTTGCGTTGATTGTGTGATTCACCACGAACGGGACGTGCGCGAAGAACAAAAATAAATGTATGTGGCCCGAACAAGCAATAATAGAGTGATCTCGTCGGGTGATCTCTATTGTTGCTTGCTGCCGCGATGCGAAGCTTTGCACACATGCCGCTCAGGATTTCCGATCGCAACAATGGTAATTAAAGCTAACTCCTTGAATAATGCAGCAACAAAATAAATGGCACATTGCCAAATATCAAGATAATAAAAATCATCCGAAATTTGTGCAAACGGCCAAATACTACAAAGGTTCATTTTCACTTTCCTTTTAGGAATTTACAACTTCAAACCTGTGGCCTTATTTACAAATTCCATGAAGAAATGCATGGACATTGAAAATGTTGGCAGCGTTTAGAACAGTGGTTTTCAACTTTGGGGTCGTTTGCCTTTTTTCTAGGGTCGCGAGAGCTTCCGACAAAAATATTCATATTTACTTCTCCATTTTATATTTCTTATGGAACTACTGTTTGTCATAGTCAAAATAATAGGATCACCTGGCAAAAATGATAGCCTACTTTTTCATTCAAAATTGTTTTAAGTGTGATAATGACCATCGCAGTACAGAGTACTATTGTGTTTGGCAACGCACGAATAACTTTGTGACGTAAGAATGTGATATGTTTGTAAATTAGATATCTGATTGCGGTAGCTAAGGGAGTTTTTATTTTGGTATTCAATGAGTTGTGCTGTGGAGTGATTTGTGTACGGCACGGGTCTCTCTCACTGATGCTGCCATGTGCATGAATTTAACAAATGAGTCATGGTTCAAAACAGTGATATCGTATGTTATGGTCATTGTGATTTTCTAGTGTGCAAACACAACTGCATTTAATATGTCTGACTGCATTTAATAAATTTTCGGAAGGGGTTCGTTAGGTTAAATTGCGTTGCAAAATGGGTCGCTGTATGAAAAAGGTTGAAAACCACTGGTTTAGAGGTTCTACGCATTTCCTCTCGAAAAACGTTGGTGGGCCAATTGAATATTCGAGGTGTTTGCTGCTGCCATGCTTCAATAAAATTTGTTTTGACTCAGAAAAATTTTAATTGTTTTGTTCGTTACAAAACAATCCCAACCCTTCTGTGTAAGGACAGGAGGTGATGCCCTGGTGAAGGTCCCATGTTCTGGTCTCCTACCTAGTATTGAAGTAGGCCTATGTTATTTGAAAAAGTAGAGGAGGCGAATCATTACTTTTTATTTTAAAACAAGCACAGACGATGTAGGCGAGTGTATACAGCCCCAGAAGCAAAAGCTCAGCAGGTTGGAAGGTTGTCCGCTGGTGCATTACGCAGGCATCCAGTCACAATTCGCAAGGCGTAGTTGATGGCGGGGTCGATGAGGCGGGTATGAGTACTGCGGCACCAAACAGGTGCATAGTACTCTGCGATTGAGTGCACCAAGCAGGGACCGAGTTTATGGGGGGGACATGTCACCCCCAACTTTTGTACAGTGGGGAACATAATATCTTCTGTCCCCCCCAACATTTTGTGATGAAAAGTAATGTAGTTGTGCAAGTTTCATGGTTACATTACTGTTGGAAACGTTTCCCCAGCAGAAAGCCAGGGCATAAATGAAGAAAATGAACGTTATCACTGGATTATTTGTAGACACAGTGATTACCTATGTAAACTCAATTGTCAGGATTGTTGAAAATTGTGTTAGTTAATTTGAATTACCTTTAATACTTTAGTGCAAATCAACGAAACTGCCTCAAAGAACCTATCCTCCTTCAGCTTTTAGTCGAACACAAACTTGTATCTGACCTTTTGTAATCAATGGCCGCAAGTAAAAACAAATGGAGTAACGCTTTACGCAGCTGTTTTTGGCGCACCAGCTTGCTGTATTCCACCTAATGCTTATGTATGCTTCATTTCAAGACCATCGCAAATTCCTCTCTGATAACCGTGGATGGTGCAAATATAACCTATCCTTGTTTCCAGTGTCAGTGTAGCCTGAAATCAATAGCGTAGATTTTTGTTATTGCACAGTTCTGAAACTAGATGCGTGAATATGGCGGTGATATAAATTTTATGTCTTGAAGCTCAAACGTTGGCTAAGAAGCGATTCAGTTTCAAAGTCTTCTTCATTGCGCCACAGTAACTGTCTAGAAACGATAGCATTCATTCTAGATATTTATTTGCGATGACATGTATTGTGGCGGTTCAATCACAATTATGTGGAGCCTTAACGTTTTCATCATTGATTTCCATTTACCTTGCCGGCAAGTAAAGAATCAGTCTTTCAAGATATTAGACTCCGACCTGCTGTTCATAAGCTCAATGTTTCAACTTTCATCTGATGTTAATAGCCACCCTATCCTACAGTAAATAATTTGAAATCATTTAACTGCAACAAAAAGAGTCAACGGCAAAATCTAACGTAAGTAGCAAGATGCTTTTCATTTTGCAAGTGCTGAGGAAATTGACACTGCCATTACTTACAGATACTGAGATAACTTGCACAGGGGTGCATATTAAAATTTAGGGGCAAGCTCCCAGAAAGGGGCTCCAAAAAATCGCCATTGCCAAAGGTAGATGTGGGATTACGTGAATAAAAGAGGAAAATTTGTTTCACATGTCAATTTATGAACTAAGTTCAAGAGCATAAGATACATACGATAAAGGAACAAAATTTTGTGAAGTTTTGCAGCTACACAGTAGAACGCTGCCTCATTTGGCACATTTTCCCGTAATTTTTGCTTTATTTTGAAAAACATATGACTTGCTTCACAGCTTCTTTAAATGTGGCTCGGGAGTGGTACATAACCTGTTTAACTAAACAATGGTGCCAAACTCTCAAGGGGGTCACGGTATCTCTGAAAAAGATGGCCCGAGGCGACTTCCTCATCCTTCCGTAATATCCATCCTTGAGCTTGCAATCTGTCTTGTTGGCAAAGCGCATTTGACTAAAATGAAACTAAATTTGAATTTTTTCCCATAATGGCTTCAAATTCCGCGGATAAGGTGCTATATTTTCAAGAAGTCCGTGATTTGTACAAATCTAATTATTTAATTATTTAATTACGGGCAGTGCTAAACTATCTTTACCTGCAGCTGAGCGCAGTGAATACGTTTTGTAATACTGGGTTTACTATTGTGTTTACAGTTTAATTCCATCTTATATTTCAATGAAGTCAGTTCAATTTAGCAAAGTCTCATCAAACGATTTGATGAAGTAAGTTTAAAGTAGCTACAAAAGTTTCACGGAACAGGTTGAACATAGCCAAATATCTTACGGATTAAACATTTTTCAAACGCGGTGAAAGACTCTAGCGTATACGGTTATCAACCACACATGTGAATAAATTGCTCAAAAATTAGATGACAACGGGATCCACTTCTTGTATGAGTAAAAGTTTCGTAGAAGGCCTACTTCGGATGTCAGTGCCTCAGGGCAATGTCGCTGTTCAGCTTCGGTTGAACGTGCTGTGTTGGTGTACATCAGAAGCGTGTAAACACAATATAAGCGCAATCGTAATGGCGGCCGCGATGACTTCTTGCTCAAGTGCAACATTGGGCATTGAGAGGTAAGAAAGATTTATGAGCACTGATCCAAAGTAAAGATCCAAAGTAGAAGCTTGGAACTTTACTATCAAAACTTGTTAAAACTTGTCAATTCATTGAAAGCACACTTTTTCTTTGTCGGCTTAAATATCTGCAAACTCAGCGTTGATCAAAAATCCCCGTCTTCACTATGTAATGTCGTCAGTAGTGAGCAGTAACATCTCCGCAGTTATACTTAAGTATTTATGGTTCTCAAAACACACTATCACTTGTTTCGCTGTGCATATTGCCAAATTGCAATGCTTTTAAATCGTAATGGTTCGCTTCAAATATGCCACTCTATATGCTGCTTACAAAAGCACAACCAAATGAAAACAATGGGAGACCTGGTGCACAAGAACCGCTCCAGGTTTGCTACGCACATCTCTTTCACTTGCAATCCTCCAAATTTATGATGACATTGCAATTGAAATTTGAGTATTTTGTTTTTTTTAGTACAAGTGTGACGAAAATTATTCAGATTTGTTTTCCGTGTTTTGTTTGCATCCATCATTTGCTAGTTCTCCCGGGTTTAACTTCTTCGTTTTGGTGGATATTGCGTATTGCTATTGGCTGCTGTCTTCCTTGCAACGAAGCCATTCTATAGTTTTATGAGCTAAACGCTTTCGAAAACTTTGTTCATAACTGATGAAGTAGTAAATTAAAAGTTTTTATGGGTTAACATAAACGGGCATATAAAATAAAGCGCTTTTGTTTGCCAATGGTTGCACTGCTTGTAAACAAACCTACTAAATGGTGTCGGGCATGTTTGCACCGAATACCATCGTCATGTGAAAACCATGCACTATCGTATCAACACTGAACGTCGAGCATCACGTCTTTACAATGAATCCAAAATGCAGAACAAATTTACTTTGAAATATTTATGTTGCCACGCTTTTCAAGTTTATATACCAACTTTCAAGTTTTTGCACATTTCGCATTGCCATTTCACAAATGAACTTGTACATATTGATATTTATTCTGCAGCATTTTTCCTCAAATCACTCATCAATATCTTTTTTACTCGCTCTTTCTTCATGTGAAACATTTTGAAGCATCTGCGTTTTATGGGTTGCAAGAGGTATACTAGTACTAGACATCGTACGTAACTTGTCGCATTCCTTTGCACTCAAATAGAAAATCAGTAATGTTTTCTACTCACTGAAATAATCTGTTTTCAGTGGTATTACTATTTTCGTTAAACACATTTACACTTTTACAAAACCAGGCCCCGCATGTGCATCATCTTTGATTTCTGCTACTAGTTTAACGTGTTGCTGTTGAGTAAAAACCGAATATTTTTCCAAAAAACAAATGCTTTTTCCAATGTAGAACTCGCGTTGTGTGTACCACTTATGTGTTGCGTTTCTCAACAATTTCTTATGGGGTGTTGGTTTTCCACATCATTGACAATTGTTGAAATTTCAGTTCACGTAATCAGTGAACGTTGCCAAATCACAATTCTCAGTCATTTGAGGTTTCAGATTTCCGAGCATGATACAGCGCGTCCGCTAAACCGCCCCCAACCCCTGTTTTAAAAAACAAACGTGCTGTGAGTGACCTACGGGAAGGTGCTCTCTAGATGACGGGTGAAGCACTTCAGTTGGATTTGTTATGGTGAGTTTGCTTACACATAATTTAAACCAACAAATGTAACTGATAATGTTCGTTTTTTTAATCTGTACGCAAAATTAGCGTTGACGATAATTTTGTTTGATATGCATTCAAACCTGACGCAACCCTACCAAACGTCAAGTAGTTGGTTTTCCTTCAACATCGCGATTTTGCTGAAATTTTATTTGCCTCCATGTGTTAAGGTACAAATTGCGCGATGATAATTTTTGCAAGTGACTATCGCCTGGGCTAAACATGCAGAGTTGGCATTACAGAAAATTTGTTTAACCCTTTAAGTCCCGCGCACGCCAAAATTTTGGCGCAGATTTTAAACGCTTTAAAAGTTATAACTCACCAGCTACTGTAGCTACAGAGTTGTTCAAACCATCCACGGATTCAGCAAGTCTTCTAGTTTCGATTTAAAAAAAAGTTGTTTGATTTGGGTGGGGGGTTCTCTTGGTGACGTAACAAAGAAGGCAGGTTTTTGAATTTTTGACCCACTTTAACTGGCCCTGGGCGCTAATCCAATGAGCCATTTTTATGGCTCAAATTTTTTTTGGAAACTAGACGATCATCCGCGTCTATAGAGCTCTTGATTGACCTTCTGGCATGTCCAAAACATAAGCTATGGCCCCAAAACCCCGTTGTACTCAAAATTCCAAAAACTGCAGAAAAAGCGTGAGTCTCCCACTGACGGCATTTTTGACAGCGAAAAACTGCCGCGAGCTATCGACCGAGAGCTATTCGCGACCCTCGAGAAAAACTCGTGAAGCCTTGTAGTTTGCACTAAAAAAAAAACTTTTGAGGTTTGGGTTCGCGGTTTTCGGTGGGTGTCGTTAGAAAAAGGGTAGGTTTTACTATTTTTTGGTTATTCGTTAATGACATCATCACCCGGAAAATGATCCAAAATAGTGGCTCAAAGTTTGGTTGGATTATAGGCTGTAATATGAAGCTTTACAGGCCTAGATCGACTTCCTGGCGTTTCTGGTCCCCAAGTTATGGCCGAAAGCCCCCTAATCTTGTAAGGATCCCCTAGGGAATTAGTGGGGATACCCCTAATTATTTTTTGCTTGTTTTGCCACAACTTTTGAACCAGAAATGCTAGAAAGTCCATCAAACCCTCTAAAGACTCGTATTGTAGCCTAGAATCCACAAAAACTCTGAGCCATAAATCTGGTAGATTGTTCGACTCCCAGGATATCATGTCATCATCCCAATGTAAGCAAAATATGCATAAACATCCTCTCATTATGTAATCATCAACAAAAAACCCGAGATCTCAAGTTAAAATTTTGTTTTTGCAGTCTAAACTACAAGTTTTCACGAGTCTTTTGAGGGCTTGAACAGCTCTCTAGCCTATTCTAACGGCGAGTTATGGCCATATACAAAGGGGGTGTTATTCAACCCCTGGTTTCCTTTTGTAGGGGTAGAAATTTTGTCCACTTTTTGGTTTTTGTGGCATACGTTTTGATCCAGATATGCTAGAAAGTCAATTAAGGGCTCTAAAGACTCGTAGGATAGCCTAGAAAAACTTGAGCGAATAATTGGCTCGTTGGATTGGCGTCCAGGGCCGCGTAAACTAGGCCAATAAAATGAAAATGACACCTCCACTTGTGACGTCCTCCCCCAGAGAACCACAAACCCAAAACGAAAAAAATTTTTTTTTTCAATTTCAACTAGTAGACTTGCTGAATCCGTAGATGGTTTGAACAGCTTTCTAGCTCAATCGACTGGCGAGTTATAGCGTTGCAAACCCTGCGCCAAAATTTTGGCGATCGCGGGACTTAAAGGGTTCTACATTCTAACCTGACCCAACTGTACCAAGAGTCAAGTGATTGATCCTCCTTTATCACCATATCTCGCTAAAATGTTATTCTCCTTCATGTGTTAAGCCGTAAATACCATTATGTTGATCTTTTTCAGGTGACTGTTGCCTGCATGAAAGAGCAACATCCGAGTGCTAGCCTACAATTGCGCATAAGAGCAAAAACTGTTTTTTGACCACTTGGCTGTGACTTTCCTGTGCTAGTTACAGTAAAGCTTCACTGCTTTACCCACTGCGTCTACGAAAAAGCTACAGAACGTTTTCAGCTTGAAAAGATTAGTTTACTTTTGTGTTGAAACATGATAACCGGTAATGATGCCATTTCCTTTTTCAAATCTCAAAAATTGAAAACCTGTTCATGAAAAAAAAATTTGAAAAAAGAAATTGCAACATTTTCAGTTATCGTGTTGCAATAAAAAGGATAAGTAATATTTTTTGCGCCGAAAAGTTTCTCAATCAACGAACAAGAATTGTTCGATGACGTAACATCTCCGGTTTTCGAAAAAAGGATGCACAGACATTGACGTCACATTCCATTCGGCAACTGAAAAATAGGTCAGTGCAACAGTAGCGGTTAATCTTTCGTTTACTTTCCTCGTCAGTGGCAGATTTCAGGGAAAGTCAGCATAAATTCGTCAGGGCATGATTTTATGCGCATAGCACTGGTTCTGTAAATGTTTGGGTTCTGTAAATGTTTAAAATAATTTAGTTGAAAGATGCCGAAGAACAGCATCCCGACCCTTGGTCAGATTTGCCAACAGGTAAAAGCGACAACAAAATTAAGCTTCTGATTAGATGTACTTTTCTAGGATTTGAACTTTCAAATCTTTGCTACTTTCGAATAAAATAAATTGTAAGAAATGAAAGTTTAATGCTGACGTGACAGAAACACGCAAAATATTTTGTGGATAAATTGTCAAACTCTGAAAGAGTGACACGTTTGAATTTACTTTGTCACAGAAGAGGGTGAACCAGATGAGTTCCACTGTAAACGAAATGCAGTGAGTTGTCTGTAAAGCGTTTCTTGCTTTAGGTTGTAGTCATCGTAATGAGTAATTTGGTTTGCTTTGGTTAAAACAGAATAAGTTAGCAGTGCTAGCTACGAAATGCAGGTAGTCGTCTGTGATGGAATTTTCTTTTGAAACCAGCACCCGCTTTAGTACACGGTTTTTTAAACATATATCCAGTGTGTTGAACGGAAAATGATACCGCAATGTTGTGGAACCAATAAGACGTGAAAGCAAAGTAAAGATGGCTAGTGTGATGACAAAGTGATGCAAATGTAATGACTGATGGACGGTTATGCAATCTTAGTTACATAACCTTTTTCTTCATGCAGTTTTCTCACAATTGCCTGAGTACATTTAACCGTTCAGTTTTATCTAGTGCCGGCAAAATGTCATGACATCACACACCTGTGATCAAATCACAGTCGACGCCGCTGATGTGGAAAAGGATTTAAGCTGATTAAAACCTGACATGTCTGTGCACGTCTTTCGGTACAAAATTAATTGCAAGTTGCATGAACTTGAAACAAAACTGAACTCATAAAAAGTTGCGGAGACTCGAAATAGTTGGGAATATGAAAACGGAACTATGAAAATTATCATAATCATTAAAAAATATTGAAAAATATAAAAATAAAATTTTAAACATGGGCTAGGTAGGGGAAATCCCGGCTGCACCTGCTGAAAATGCAGGTCGAAAACTTCATCAAATACTACCGTCTCACTCTTAAAAATCTTGCATTATCTATTTACAACCTACATGTCCATTTTCAAATAGCTTTACATTCCACTACTGTTTTCAAAATTATTTTCCAAATTACAAAGAACTCTGCAGAGGAAAAATTGCAAACAAAAGACTTTTAGAACTGAAATAGTTGCATCAAAAACTACACCTGTTGCAAATACGTCAATTTAACTGTCGTCATGAGCGATTCTTACCAGCTGTGTTTACAACAAGAAAATTGAAACTACAGGCAACGTAAACTGGAAGTGTGAAGTAGCAAGATGTTCGAACTGTGAGATTCAAGCACTCCACTTGCTTGTACTGAAGTAGGCTATTCATAATAACATGCACAGGTTTTACCACTGGTGTTGCATTTCCGTTCAAAATCTCTGGTGCAGCATAGAGTTGAGTTACAACAGGATTTCCTGATCTATCGCTGTCAAATCTTCGAGACAAACCAAAATCTGAAATCTTGATCACCACAGTGCCATCGTTCTTTTTGTACAACAAAAAGTTGGAAGGCTTGATATCGCCGTGTGCTGCAAAACACATCAAACACACTTTATTATTGACCATAGGCATCATTGATGATGTTCTTATAAAGAAATTGTAGTACAAGGACATTGTTTTTAATATTGCTTGCTTGTACATACCAACCAATAGCTACTCTGTAATGTGTTCTGACTAACCACTTTTATGTTTTTGTGTTATTCGACCAACCTCTATGATATGGGTCATGAGCCTGAATGAAACACTCAAATGGAAATATACTATCAAAAAATGTTAATATTTTTTATCTCTTAGCTTATTGACATACCTTTCAAATTTATATCTTTCTAACTTTTTTATTGCTAAGAATCAAATAATGGCTATATGGAACAAACTGGTGTGAACATTTTCATGTTTACAAATGAAACAACATAGGAAAAATGTTTGATTTTATGTGACTCGACATTGACTCGAGCTTGCAAACCAATGACTCGACAGTTCTTGTGACTCGACTTGACCAAGTCATGACTAGACTCTGACTCAACTCGAAAAAATTTTTGGTGACTCTGAATCGACTCGGACTCGAATGGCTTGTGACTCTGACTCGACAAATATGACTCGGGCACATCACTAAGAACATGATGACATAAGGAAACAGGCTATTGCTTTTTCAACTTTTGCAGGTGTCTGCAAATTTTTTGAACTGTTGTATAACACTGAGTAATCTGTCATAGCCTATTACAGGGTTGGGCAAATAGCAGTCGCGGGCCACATGTGGCCGCCAAAGAATTTTCAGTGGCCCGCGGAAACATTCAGCAAAATCTTCAAATTTGAAATAGCCTATCCTCCAACTCACCATAGTTACCGTTAATGCTGAGGCTAACTTAAATCGAGATTTGCTTCTATTCCTCCTGGAAGGTTCAAGGTATGACAATCCACTAAACATGGCCTTCTTAAAGTGACCCCCAAGCCAAATTAATTGCCCACCCCTGATGTAACTTTTTGCCTGTAACCGACACCATCGCCTAAACCAGGGGTGGGCAATTAGCGGCCTGCAGGCCACACATGTGGCCTGCCGCAGTGTTTTCAGTGGCCCGCGGAAGCATCAGAAAAAATCTTCAAATCTAAGATTTCCTCCAACTTAGTGCTGAGGCTAACTTGTCAGAGAATTGCTTCTATTTTTATTAGAAGTTATGGCCCCCCACTAAACGTGGCCTTCCAAAAGCGGCCTCCGGGCAAAATTAATTGCCCGCTCCTGGCCTACTATATTCTCAGTCTGAGACAGAAATGCTTTAAAAATAGTGGCGACTTTTCTCCAGCTTTATTGCATACAGTAACAGTATATGCTTGCCAATTGCCATTACTGTTACACACAGGGGTCTGCAAACTTTTGTTCAAACTGTTGTGTAATATCTTATGCACCTGGATTGTGGATATTATTAGCACCACTCCTGCCTATCTTCCTCACTCCTGTTGTGCTACAGTAAATTCCCTGCAGTCCATGTGGGCAACAGTATTCATCACGTTCTTCTTTACCAAACAATTTTTTTCTGACACATGTCGCACATTTTTGTCACCCACATAACAGTAGCTTATTAGCTTTTATGCACTCCATCATTGCGACATAATGCGGGTAAGAAGACATAATCGCTACGTTGACTTGGGTAACGGCTCGAACAAGTTTGGGAACCACTGCTCTAAGCACACATTAAAAGACATTACCCCTACAAAAGCGACCTGCAGTGGTTCGCTAGCTAGTGTACACAAACGCAAACATCCCGCAGGATACACTCAATCCTGTTCCCGTTGTGTTTGAACGACTCTCCTGGGATATAGTGCAATCCTTTCCACACACTCTCCCGCCTACCCTCCTCACTTCACCTTGTCACTGCTGTTGTACTACAGTTCCTGCTGCCCAATGCCCATGTGGGCAACAGTGGTAAAGCCCGAACGACGTTCTGTTCACACCTAGACTGTCGAACTACAGCACAGAGTAATATTCTACATATCAAATAGGCTGATACAACTGATTTTGGGCTTAGGAATTCGTGTTTAGGTAAGTGTGTCGGGTTAGGGTTTGGGTTAGGGTAAGAAAATGATCAACGACTAAGTCCGAATATTTTCAATGGTTAAAGTACTTCCGGTGCTATAGCTTTTGTGGGTACCTGACATCTAACCAAAGTGTTTTAATTTACACAACACACATCAAAAAAGTAATTGTCAGACTTTATTTCTTTATTCTGAGAAGCGAAATAACTGAAAAACAACAACAGGTCAGAAATTTCGCTTGACACCAGCTGCCGTAGTATGAAAATCGAGAGGTGTACAGGATCCGGATTTCAGGACTCGAATCCGGCAGGATTCAGCACATTTTGAACAATCCGGTTCGGATCAGGACCACGGTTTTATTCAACTCTCACGTACAGGATTTTCAAATTTCATTTTTGGAATCTGACGCCAACACCATCATAAAAAGAATTTTTGCAAAGATTTCCAGGATGTGATGTAGTTCACATCAGCTGCAAATGTGTGAAAAATGTGCTGTTGCACCTGACGTGTCTTGCCTTGCAGAGTACCAGTCCACCACCATAGCATCCCATAAGTCCACTATCAGGCTCAACACAAAGTGATGTCAGAATACATTTGTTAATTGTGAGTTGTCGAGGTTAGAGATGTGGTGTTGCTGTGCCTATTTTGCTGTAAAATCTCTTTTAGTGTGCATCAATATCAGTTAGTGTCTATTTTCTTATCGGTTAGGTCTTAGTCTTAACCATCAGTTACTGTAAGTGGATGTAGCAAGTCTAGCAAGCTTAAGTTGTTTTGTGATTAGAAGTTTAATCGGTAATATTACTTTCAGCTTCATGTTTCATTGCATGATCATGGTTGACTGCATTTTCTGGATCTGAGTTTTAGTGCCATTTTTGGTTATGTATCGTTTTATTTTTCCCAGTCTGCGTTTGGCAAAGCTTTGCTTTTCAGAAAGAAAGTGGCTATAGGTACGGTGAGAGTGGATGTGGTCAGAATAAAATGCTGACTTTGTCACTTTAACAGCACCGTTGTGCTAGTGCAGCGAATGCGTTTACGTCTGCTGTATAAATGGTTTTCGTTGCGACTCTCACCTTAGCGCCTTTCATTTTGGTATCAGTCTACTGGCTGCACTTGACAAGTGACCACTTTTTTACTTTCTTCAAATGTTTCCAAACTTATGTGTTCAGATTTACAGTTTTGGTTTAGGTTTAGGTTTAGGGTTTAGTACATTAATACCAAACCTAGTGCACTCTACTGCACACTCATCGTGTGTTACTGTCACGTTACAGGTGACGGATGAATAACTTTTCAAATACAAAGGTCCACTGACGGACCTGTAACCACTACGGACCTTTTTTGCACATTGATTAGTCAAACACGTCAACAGGATTTTTTCAGGATTCGGATTTCATAGTTGTGTTGCAAACAGGATTCGGTTCAGGATCAAGATTCCTACCTCTGGGATCAAAAAAACTTGAGTCCGAACACCTCTGGAAAATCGCACTTGCGTAACCGTTTTCCGGTTCCCGTAGTGTGAAAATCACGCTTGCGGAAACGTTTTCCGGTGAAATAGTCACTTCGTTGTTAAAAATGCAGCGGAAAGGACCATTTACAAATGTTGCTTGTTTAGAGAAGCTTGATTTTTTAATTTTGGTTTGTGAAATGTTAAAACGACCAATTGTCAAAAGCTTCTTAATGGTATCTAACGCCCGTGCAGGCCAGGATAATGGCCGATATATTTCTGGCCATAACTCGTTAGCCGCTAGAGCTAGAGAGCTGTTCAAACACTCTAAAGATCCGGAAAGTCTACTTAAGTTTAAAAACTGGAAAGTTTTGGGTTTGGGGCTTTTTGTGGGTGACGTCATAATGGGGACACGCGAAATTTTGGCCGAGGTCACCCGGCCCTAGGCGCCAACCCAGCGAGCCATTTTTTGACTCGAGCTTTTCTTGGAAACTAGGCTATAATCCTAGTCTTCAGAGCCCTTGATTGGCTTTCTAGTGTTTTTGGAGCAAAAATCATGGCTCGAACACCAAAATTTGGGTAAAAAATCAAGTCACACGAAAGGTAACCTTGACCATTTTAGCTAAAGGCCATGCCTCGCCAGCTGATTGAGGTAGAGAGTTGTTTAAACCCTCTAACGATGCGGAAAGTCTTGTTGCGATCGGAAATCCCGAGCTGCATGTGCGCAAAGCTTCGCACCGTGGCAGCAAGCAACAATAGAGATCACTCTCGTCATCACTGTTAGCAAGCACAATCAACTGTTCACCATGTTCACAAGCATTATTAGAGGTCACTCACCAAGATCACTCCATCGGGATCACTCTATTATTGCTTGTTCGCGCCACATACATATGTTTTTATTCTTCGCGCACATCCCGTTCGTGGTGAATCACACTATCAACGCAACACCACCGGAGAGGTTGCAACAGTCTTGTAGTTTCAATTGAAAAAAACATTGAAAAGGTTTGGTTTTGTTTTTGCGTGGATGATGGCATAATCGGCGTAGGTTTATGCATGTTTGGATGATGTCGTCTGGCCCTGAGCGCCAACGCCAAGAACCACTGTTTTGACATTAATTTTGTTGGAAACTAGGATATAATACAACTCTTCAGTGGGTTTGATTGATTTTCTAGCGTTTCTGGTTCCAAAATAATGGCCAAAAAAGCAAAAATTAATTGAGGAAATCCCCGACAATCCCCTTGGGAATAATCGATAAATATGCGTTTTTTGCCATAACTTTTGAACCAGACATGCCAGGAAGTCATTCAAACCCTCTGAAGTTGTTTCACATGCATAGATTGAAAATTACCTAGCAAGTATTAGTGCAACGGTAATGCTATACCAGTGGTTACCAAATCTTGATTGGCCATCTGTCCCCCCAGTCGTGACGTCAAACAGAAGAATGTTGAAATGCAAACGTTGCCGGACTATCCAAATTGAATCTCGTAGATTTTCTGCTTGTTTAAAGCGCTTGAACAGCTCTCTCGATCTCAGTCGACACGTCCTGATGGAAAAAGTCCGAGCCGTCGTAAGTCGTAACAACTGTTTGTAAAATTATGTTCGTGACAAACCGTTGTTTGTGATATTATGTTAAGGTGTAAGGCTCAACTTCAAGGTAAGTCTCCGCTGGCCGCTATGACTTGCGAAAGCACACAGCCTACTCTCAATACAACAGCCCAGTTCGGTACATTTGTACTAGAATTCATTCAACTCTTCGCAGCATACAATTGCGTAAAAGGATCCACGATGATCACGTAACAGTGTTACAGAACGTCAAATTACACTTGCAAAGGCCTCGTGCAATATCGTGGTGTATCTAGAGAGTAGGTCGTAGTGTGTTTTACAAACATTCACGGCACCAGGGAGTTCAACGCTAATCTTCCTGCGAAGATACAACAATGATAGTTATTCCTGGTAACCACATAGATGCCGCAGCATATACAACAAACAAGACAATTTAACACAAGCTAAGCCGATACTCTGACAGCCGAGTTGCTACCACTCACTGCAAAGATCACTGTTACTTCAACTTAACTGAGCAGCACAACGGCCACCTAAAACACGGCGAACAAAGAACTGAACATGTCGTTGTGAGCAAAGGAACAAGGCGACGATGCTCCGCTCCCGGCATTCCAGGGAATGCGCTTGATTAACTGATTAAGCGCCGAGGTTTGAGCGGGTGAGCAATTGATCGACCGTAACAAGCCGGTATATCGGTTTCTGCGGTAATGCGGTAGGTAGCACAGTAGTTACAGGGAGCACAGTAATGCGGTACGTAATTTTATATATTCTCAGTTGTCGCTCAAGGCTTGCAACATTAAAACTGTACATTGCTTTGCAACTTTAATTCTATTTATCTGAAGAGCGTCACCACTACGAAAAATTTGGATAAATGTAAAGGCCATGTTCAAAAATTTTGTATAACTCAGTTGACTCAGGTTTGCACCGAGCAAAAGTCTTAAAATGATTTGAATATTTTTTAATCCACCATGGAAAGCGTGTTTAAGGGTGAGACTATAAAGCTTAGACTAATTCAATAAAACGTTTGGACTAATTTAGTGAAGATTTAGACATGAGTAGCCTACGTGTCCCTTATGCTTGTGAATTATTTGGATACCATTTTGGGTCGCACCGAAGACTTTAAAACATCCAGGTCATACAGCCTGCTTCTCGAATTTGCACAAATATATATTTGCCTCCTTTCAAATTTGGTTCATTCAAGCAAACAATTTTAGCTTCACTACAAATATTTCTTGAAGACATTTTCAAATCTTCAACTGTGGCACTAATTTCGCTTATTAGCAATGTCCTGTAGATGAAACAGATAAATGCCCTGTCTGGTCACGTGACCGATAACGTTTATGCATCCTTACTTTACAGCACTTACAACCTGCAAATTTCTAAAGCCTAAATGAAATACATCATGCTATTCCTTTTCTATGAACAAAGGCTAGAGCAGCATTTACTATTTCTATTTTTTCACGATTTTGAAAGCTTCTAGATAAACCATCTGTATAGCAGAGATGAGCTTTGGACTGGACTTGGATTGGACTGGATCCGGACTATGCCGAATTTTGTTGAATCTGGATTGGATCCGGAGTGTATTTTGTTAATTTTTTGGACTTTATTTGGACTTGGACTTTTGTTTTCAAAAAAGTTTGGACTGTGGTTGGACTTGGACTGAATTTTAAAAATTCAGGACTGGATCTGGATTGCAAAATATGACAGTCCGCTCATCTCTGCTGTATAGCGTCACTGGTATTGATTGGCTAATGTTTTTCTTTACAATTAATAGCAATGATGAAATAAAGTAGTACGTCACTTACACACTTTTGCCGTGCGATGCAAATATTTAACTCCTTGCACTGCTTGTCGAACAACATCAACATTGTTGATATGAAAAAAGGACAAAAAGTCTTTGTTTTTCAGGAACACTCCGTCTTTCTGGTCAATTGGCTTGATATCCGGTTTCTTCGATTTTCCCATAGCTTTGCAGTCAATCAACTTTCGTAAAAACCAAATGGAATGTTTTGCAGTTACAGGAAATACCAAGTATTTTAAATCTAGTTCTGATTGGAAGTAACGTTTTAGCGTTTTCAAACAAAATATTTTTCTAATCAATTGAAATGTATTCAATAAGTATTAAATATTAAGACAATGGCTTCATATTCTGCAGATAAAGATAGAATATGAAATTTAAAAAACAGTAGCAATACTTGTAACAGACTTGGTGATGTTCTGGTCCTTACAGCATATCACTATTTCATGCATTTCAGAGCTCCATCTGGCAACTACGAAATTTTTGACCCTTTACTTTTACAATGAAGAGGCCAGGATTTTTTTCTGCTTGTCGCTGATCTTTCCTCTGGCACGGGTGACTACTTCTACTTGTTGAAACAAACTGTTGGAAGGTAGCAGTATCAGTTTATTCGGGAACAAGTACAAACAGACAACAAACATCAAATCACGCATCACATGGTTAGGTTGTGAAAGGAAAACAAGCCACATGAAAACAGCATTTGTTCCCAGGACATCTGAAATAACCATTCGGTTTTCTAGTCAATTGTCAGCGTAATTCCAGATGCAACAAGTTAGCATCGCATCCGGGTTTTGGTTTAACTTGTTTGCATCATGTGTTCATGTGGCGATTGACGTACGTTCTATTATTATTTGATAGTACGCTAAGCTCATTGATTACCTTCTAGTGCTTTTTTTAAGTCTTGTTGTGGTCATTTTCGATTCTCATTACACTGATGTTTTACAATGAGTTATTACAGTAACAACGTTTTTAGTGTGTCTGTGTGCAAACCCGCAAAGAGATAATTAGCGACGAGGATAGAATCCGTGGTTCAGGTGAACAACGACAGGAAGTTGAAAAACGCAGTTCAATCCACTCTACCTATGCTGCAAGTTGGAATACCTTCTGCAAGCATTATACCAGCAGAATAACTCCTCAATAAGCTTGTCAACATTTCCACAAAAGCATTGTCACGTGCTGATACTGCCTTTGCGTCAAAACAGAGTTTTTTCCAATCGATCCGAAAGCAGTGCTATGAACTGACTGCTGGTCTAGACGTTCGACATCCCTTAAGACCTACTCTGCTGCCGACGAACAACGTGTAAAAGCTTTTCTGGTCAATCAAACCTCAACAAACTACAAGATGCTCGCCAAATTAGCATCACAATAAACGCCCTCTATAGGAATGAATTTTCTCACCATGCAAGTCATCCCCAACTATATGAAGCAACAGTTTAATCCAAAACAATTTGTTGTCCATGGACGTTTTCCCATTTGGAGGGGAATTACTTACAAGAATTAGCTTTACGGATTGGTCAAGATGCTTCTAAAACCTTTTTCTCATCCATCACCAATCTGTCGGATAAATCACTTCGATTTCATTTCATTCTCTCCGTAAACAATGAAATACAACCCAAGGGCTTGTTTAAATGCAAATTCAACGAACTTACCTATCCAAACTATCGAAGTGGCGGCTGAAACAGAAGCTGTCTACGGATGGACGCATGCTCTCAAACCAATTCAAAAATTCATCGAACAAAGAGTAATCAAGAAGATGCAGTTGTTTTTGCGCTGAAGATGTCGCATCAACAACCACGCGACAAGCAGATGCCACAAGAAAAGAATACAAGAAATGTTACAGACTCGGAAAATCCATACACTTGGCACCGGATAGCCATTTTAAAGACTCACTGTGCGATTTTTGTAATTGCAGACGACATCTGCTGGAAGCTTTTTGCCGCGTGAAACCGAAAGCAAGCCTGCACATTATATTGACTAAAAGCTGCCTCAGGTCGTGAGGCTCGTGTTGCCAACCTCGAAATCCTCATCCGTAATTCATTTAACTGGAAGTAGATATATCAAATGGAGGAAAAAGTGATGGAAAGTCTAGGTTGCGCCAAACGTAGTAGTGCTGTGGTGTTATTAGTCTGTCACGAAGCATGCCCTACCTAACATTGCAACATATGTTGCCTAGGCTAGTCACTTGGAAGACTAAAACTGTTGTGGCATCCCGATTTTGTGTAGACAACATTCCCAACCTCAACGTACTGGGAAGGGATACCGTGACGTTAATGAATGTTTCGTTTGGCAGTATTTTTTTGCCATGCTCTGCGAAATTCGATAGGAATGCAGAGCCGAAAGCCAGGAATAAAGAGCTCCACCCAGATAGACGTTTGCAATAAGCATATAAGAAGCTTTGCGAAGATTTCACAAAACTGTTCAAACCTGAATTTGGTTGTTCACACGATTTCGATGTTGATGTCAGTTTCAAGTCAGGTGCACAACTTGAATTTTCCCCTGGTCAGTTTATGAGAAGTTTTACGCTAATTTTGCGATGCTGTTATTACGAAAGGTTTATGGACATCAGTCGAGTTTAGCGACTGGGGAGCGGTAATATTCCAACCAGGAAAAGTTATTTTCTTTGGGACAACCGCCAAAACTACGAGTGTGTAGACTGTAGAGATTATTCTCTGACTGTCCGGTGTCAATTAGCAGTTCGTCGTTAACCATTACCATGGGCGCAATTATGGTGGGGATTGGGGGACGTGACCCCAGCTTCACCAGACAGTGTGGATATGATGTGCTATGTCCTCGCATTTGGAGAGGTTTCAAAAATAAAAGTGAACGCTTGTCCCGTTTTGTGTGAAGAGTTTTTCATGTTTGATGTTCTCTTTCGGTAACATGGCTGATGAATCCCTCGATGTACCGTAGTCAGGGGGGGGGTTCCGTAGTCAGGGGGGGTTCCGTAGTCAGGGG
>Ga0210059_1005947_pt1 | contig 19610 bp, 14 predicted proteins | sample Ectturendosymbi2_FD_188042 | JGI IMG/M metagenome (GOLD analysis project Ga0210059, IMG submission 188042) | Ecteinascidia turbinata endosymbiont from Florida, USA - Sample 2 (SPAdes) (version 2) | ecosystem: Host-associated > Tunicates > Ascidians > Unclassified | place: Key West, Florida... | reverse complement strand
ACATTGGATTTGAATTCCAATCCAATAGACAGTACCCATTCCAGAATAATTTCAAACGAACGATAAACTGTCTGGTAACTCGGGCTAATATGAATGAGCCTAAGACGTGGAGGATTCACTGGCGTTATCATTGTTCTGTGACGTGCGTTACGTAACAATGGACAAGCTCCCATGAGAACTCTTATTCATTGTTGCGTAACCAACGTCACGGAGCAACGATAGTGCCAACCAGAATGAGCAAATGGAAATTTCAGTGATACAAGCCCCGAACGGTTGCATTTGCAAAGTGTAGGTTGCGTGATGAGCCCAAGGGACGCTGCTGATCTGGAATGGCCCCTGAGTGAAGGTATGCAAGTTAGTGCGCTGCCGCCTGTCTGAATAGACATGATCATCTCTTGTTGAAGTGTCAAGCTGCTTAAATTGCCAAGTGTGACGCTTACGTACGTTTGTGGCACAAACAGTCACAATTGGTGAGCAAAAGGTCTGCCCGAAGTCGGAGTCGTTAAAATTTCCTACGACTCCGACTCCTCAGGTTGAAAATCCTTCCGACTCCGACTCCTCGATTCCACAGCCCTGGTTCTGGCCCTTGATTATTCTTAAATTATGACTTATTTGTAGAAAGTGCTCAAAAAATAGATATTAGGCAGTTTATGAAAAGAAAAGCATTTCTGATAGCCGAAGTGTGAAAAACATTTCAGACAAAAGATTGAGAATTGAGGTTCAACGAGCACAGACTAATGGGGTAGAAAGGGTAAAGCGTTTTGTGAACGTCCATTTGCATGGCATCGTCAGCAACCTGTTAAGGATAAGCAAAATTTGGACGTTGCCCCCACCCTACAAAAATTTTTGCGGTCATCCAGGTATGCACTGATTTCGATCTAATTCTTGGGTCATGAAAAGCGTGGTGCTGTTTGGTTCAAATCTTTTAAGTCACTTAAAAACGATAAATGCCAAAATTATCAGTTTCCCTGACCTATGTACTAAACGCAGTAATCAAAAAGCTCTATAATTTTGACGCGTGGTGAACAGTCTAAAACTATGAAAAACCAGTAAAGGAGTGTTTTGATATCCAAGCGCGAGGCCCCCAAAAGCGCAAGACCCCGGGTATTTGCCCGGTTTGTCCAATGGTTAATCCGGCCCTGGCTATGTCCCCCACATTTTTCTCTTTAGATTCCTTGATATATTGGTTTCACACCAAGCTGTCCCCCTCACATTTTACAACAAAATTGTGCTCATGGCCGAAGCTGATATGATTATGCATTTGCTATGCGAGTGTTACAGGGATAAAGTTAATCAGTTTCTGAGAGTTACTTCCGTGAGTGACGCAGTGGTGGACAAGGAGATGTGCAAGATAATAACAAAGACTGCTTCACAAAGCAAGCAGATTGATAAACTTTCACAAAAAACGTAGGATTGCTGCAATTTAGTTTTTTTGCGTCATTGATTGTGGTTTGAAGAATCCTTTGACGACATTTGATTCGAATTGTTTCCATGGTAGCCTATTGATCAGATCATAGGCCTACCATTTGATTTTTCAAGTCTGTCGACAAGCCTTTTGTAGTTTGACTTTGATGTGCGCTGGGACATTTTAAGACACCGCAGCTATTTTATCTAAATACTGAGATGGTCGTAAAGTAAGGAATTAGTGTATTTTGGCGGCGGTTATAGTGAGAGATTTAACTGTATTTAAGAGACCTTTCGATCTTTCAAGACACCTTGAAAACACTGCCCGTCGAAACGGGAGCCTTCTTTGCTGTTTAATTGCTATGCACTCAACACCCACTTTGATTCTGGGGGGTAGTGCTTCATGACGTCTTCATAGGCATATGACTTCTGAGAAAGACTTACGCTTGCAAGCACTGATGGCAAGATGTTGGAAGCAAGCTAATTTGTGCAGTAGCCTATGTTACGAAGGAGAAAAAGAATTTGATATTCCAAAGATTTACAGCATTTGCAGGTTGTGAATCTCGTGGTAACTACGAAGCAACGCCCGTTCTTTTTGTTGCCTGTGACGTAATGCATCGCTTGCAATATTGAAACTTCCTTTCTTATCACACCGCGTTCTCTTTGATTCTCACGTCAGTTTAATTTGCGAGCAGCAACTGCCACAGCTAACTTTGTTTACTGACCAAACAAATCTGACTTGCTTCCGCATATTGCCCACACCAGTTTCGCTTTTGTTTGCTCACTGTTTTGTAGCAGACATAAAAGTCTACTACATCTAAAATAAAGTATTGCAAAACAAAAACAATGTTCAACAATCAAGAAGACTGGATTCGCCGCCAACGCTGGGAAGACAAAGAAATTCCGATGAACATCGAGGCCAGCCAAGTATCAAGAAGCAAATATGAACTACATGCTAAACATAAACAGAGCCTCATTCTGCTCTCACTCTAATCACGTGCAGATAACACTCTCAATCTCACTTCCTGTTGAGAGCTGGCCACCTGAAGCGCTGGACGAACACTGGCGGCGCTGCTAAACACTGCAATGTAGCATTTTTGATGAAGTAATGATCAGGCACTGATCACGTGATTTCTTAGTGGAGTCCCCTAATAATTTGAGTAAAAAAGGCCGATTTTCTCGGTCAGAATCAGTTCACTTATCGATCTCGTTGTGAGAGCTCCTTCTCTGGCCTAAACCACTACGTTTTACCTTTGAAGTAAAATGAAGCTCTGCCTTGCAACCATCTTAACTCGACGGATGGTTGTGAGTGTTGCTAACTCTACCATGGGTGCCCTGGTAACTTTAGCAACTTGAGTCTTCAGACTAAAAACAAAGTCACTGACTTGTTTTTAGTCAAAACGAGTGGCAATTGTCCGGGTAAATCTCTGTCAATCTATACAATAAATTGGCATTGTCCAGAGTTAATTTCTGACACACAAAACAATAAAATTGACTTGCCCAAAATAAAACAAAACTTGCAATACGATTGCCCAAATTAGTCAAATCAAATCATTGTTTTGACTTAAAAACTTGTAACACCAACTAAATGAAAGATCTAGAAAACGTGACGGTGATTGCTGAAACCAAAACAAGATTCTTTTGAAACTGGAAACCTGCGTCACGATTAAGATCATTCAAAACATGCCCGCCGAATGTAACTCTTTCCTTTTGGGGTGAGTTACTTTAGCAGTGGAGTCTCAAACTGAAGAGTAGGTTAGAAAGGAAACTTGATGATCGTTAGAACGGTTACCTACTGAATAACTTGTGTCTGTGATTCCGATTCGAGAGTTAAATCTATTTCATGTTTCATATGAAACGGTGAGTTTTTACATGTGTGACTTATGCATCTTTTATGTGAAATAAAATCTACTTACTTAAATGCCTCAAGACGGTGACTTTTAACAGTATTAGCTAGCCTACCAGAAGCTATATGGAGATCAAGCAAGCTTTGACTTGTGAACATCGTCCTTGGTACATCCATGAAACGAACCCATGACGTGATTACGGTTGTACCTAAATGAGGAAATTTGGTTCCAATAGAACACAAATTTTCCTTTACAGTTTGGTGTGCTAACTTGTGGAAAAATCAGAAGCCATTCGCACCACACGGATGATGCAATGACCAAGAAATTGCCTGCTTCCTTTCATTAGCCTCAATTTTAACTGAGGTGGACTTTCTTCTTGAAACTCGCATTGTAAGAATTTTACAAAACGTGGGATTTGAACCATGAGATTTTACGAATTAATCTGATATTGAAAAGCCATATCGACCCACGATTCTCAAAAATGTTTGATCACATTGGAAGCTTACTGTACATTTTCACTGTACCGTTGCGACTACATGCAGCGCACGTTTGGAGGATTCAAGTATTTCAGGGTGGTGGAAAATTTACAATGAATAAATCGCTGAATTCCAAACCGTTTCGAAACTTCTTTTATCGAACAACAAAAGCAAATTTTCTTGCAATGTGACAAGTGATAAATAATACCTACTCCAACAGAATAATACCGACAAGTCAGAAAAACAAAGCTTTGTGCAACCTACACTAATAGAACTTGGTAATATACTCGTACGAATCCGATTGTTTTGAACATTTGCAAATTGACAGGCTCTTTCTGCTGATGCCAACGCCACTTACAAGTTGTAGCCTATTGGAAGTGGTGTAGGATCTGTGGGGAGAAATTCACCCGCAAATTTTTGATTTGTCAAAAGTTGAAGTCAAAGTAGAGGAAGATAATATGTAGCAACACCTACAGCAAAAGTGTTAAGGAGAAAGCTAGTCGCAAAAACGTTTTTCTGGCAAAAATCCTTTGAACCCCTAAAAACTTGCCAGCTCCTACACCCATGCCCGCTGGTTTATTCACCATGATAGTTTGTGGTAATGTCCCCTGATCGCAAAATAAACTGACGAAGAGTTTATTAAATTTTCTCCAAATGGAGCAAAATTTGTTAAAACAGAGAGAGATGCTTGTCGCTCATGTGTTCAATACATGATCAACTTCGCGATCACAAAATACAGTGATGAAGTGTTTATTGAATCTTTACAAATTGCACAAAATTTGTTAAAACAGAGAGAGATGCTTGATGAGGTTGCCCCTGTGTTCAATACATGATCAACTTCGCGATCACAAAATACAGTGATGAAGTGTTTATTAAATCTTTACAAATTGCACAAAATTTGTTAAAACGTAACGATAACTCAAAATATGATATTCCATAACTTGTGGCACAGTCAGGAACCCTGAGTCAGATTCAGAAAAATCATAGTAACGGTAATAAAAATAAATTGAACATCTTAGCTCGGGGGTGGCCAAACGTTTTGACACGAGAGCCGAATTCACGACTGCCTGGCCACTGCAGGGCCAGATAAAGTGCGATTTACGTAATCTGTTCAAAATAGATTGTTAAAATGTATTGCAGTGCAATAACAACAATAAAATCTCATCATTTGTTTACACTTTTATTGTGTTGCTTGCAGCTAAGTGCTGCTGCGGTAGACAAGTCAACACGAGACAGGTAGCAGCCAATGATGTTGCACTGCTGTCCAGAGTCGGAAATATGGTGCTTGAAAAAAAATTTGCAAGCTATTTGGCGGAACGGATACGGTCTGCAGGCCGTAGGTTTGCCACCCCTGTCTGAGCGGACATTGGCATAAAAATAAACACAACATTTTCTTTAATTTAATCTTACTTAACAATGGGTTAATCAAAGAACTTTGCGAATAGTCTTTCTTAGCAGTACTTTCTTCCACTTCCGCAAAAAAGCCATAACTGTGAATGTGTGTAAATTTGAATTTATAAACGCGAAGAGTGATAAGGATGGCAATGACAGAGCAAACAGTGACAAGCTGTGTGAGCAATTACAGTGGTCAATGGTTCAACAGTTGTCCTGCACGTGTCAACGTCAAATGTCACATAACTTCTGAGTTACACATTTTTTCTGCATACATAAAACGAAATGAAAAGTTAGCAAAGATGAAATAACACAATTACATAAAATACAGTGAGCTTCAGGTTAGAAACAATTTTGAAAACTCAAAAAGTTTATATAAAGCAGAGCAACAGCGTCAGGCGGTCGTAGAAACAAGGTACATGCGTCAGCCTGTATAAACCGTGTCATGACCGTGACTACTGTACACTGTTGCGAAGCATGTCAAAAGCAGGCAGATTTCACATCAATTCAAGGTTAATGATATGATGTTATGATGAAGACATGACGCTTTCAACGACCACCATCACCTGTGAGAACAAACTAGAATTGAAGTTTCCTGACGTTTCTAAAATCTTTTTCACGTTGCCATTTTGTTTTCATTACAACCACACTAATTTTCAACAATACTTCTAAAGTTTTCTCTGAAAACGTGCCTCAAGTCTCTCAAATCTTTTGCGCATTGACTGCCTTGTAGTGATGAACATTTTCGTATTGCGCTTCTGTGGTGCGGTGTTTGTCAGACTTCTTGGTAACTGCAAAATTTAGCAATTAATTGAATGTCACAATAAGGAATTTACGTTAAATTGATGTTGGCTATAAAATAATATTTTAGTAAAGAATTTTAGCAAAAGTTATTTTCATTTAATGTGTGGACTGCACATTGCCAAAAATGCAGTATATTGAAACGTAAGTCGCATATTGCGCAAACAACAGGGGAAACATACCAGTTTAGTCAAACGGTAACCACACTTTCATTAGGAGCATTGACCAAAGGAATTCTGTTATACATGTTGTGTTTTAACAAGATAAAAGTTTTTCATCTCAGAATATCTTCGCAGTGATGTAGTTGAAGCACGTCCATCCTGACAACTAAATTCAGTGTTGTTGTAGCAATTTATTTGCCAATTCAAGAAGTCAGTAATAAATTCATGTTGGCTGTGTTGCCAGGAGAGAATGGTTACTTCAAAAATTGTAAATCAACAAAATAAACATCTGTGCGAATAAGCGTCACATTTCTATGCTGAAAACTACCAGAGAATTCCCGGAATTGTTAGCTGCTTTTTTAATACTTGATCATTATTATTGGAAAATAACTTTTTTGCATCAATTAAGAAATCTACTAATTACATTTGAGCTTTCCTTATTAGTAAAAAACATCTCTATAAAAACATACACATAAACATAATAGTTTTATTTGCTCAGTCTTTTCTTTACGTCTACTACTTTGCATCTGTTTATTCAATTGCATTGACTATACTACACCTTGATTCTCCATAGCATTTGACTCTGCACTTGGGTTGATCATTGTGGAATACGTTGTATTTTCTTTCTGATGTTGAACTGCAAAAGCAATACGTGTTTTTGTCATACGTTGACCAATATTTTTTCAACGTACTCTTTTATAATCACAAGAACGTTAAAAATTTCCACCAATTCGAACATGATCCGATTCTTTGCAAAACGTTCAAAGACTTAACCGTTGACCGCAATCAGAATAGAAGCAATTGTAATAATTCAGATCAAATGAATTCATAGCTTGCAAGCATTTCGAGATTCAACATTAATATGACTATTTTTTCACGTAGTAAATACTTCTCATCTAATATAAAAATTCCAAACATATCTTGAATTAAGTTAATGTTGAAATACCTTCCTCGTATTCATGAGAGTCTTTCACAGGAGGAATGTTGTTATAAACTACGCAAGGTTGTTCATACTCATCACCACTGTCTTGTTTTCTTCCTGTTGCAAAAAGAACCTGTTCATAAACGTTTGCAGGATATGCCAGATTTGGAGTATTTACGGTGCAAGGTATTTTGCTTCAACTGTGAATATTCATTTTTCTGTAATTTTACGTTTTACTTTGAAAGAAAAATCACCAAAGAGCAAAAAAATTAAAGCCCTGCCTGACTTCTCTCTTCATGTCACACCTTTTCAACCCAAATATAAATAAATATAACATATGTACCAGTTGAAGTCGAAGAGGCAATGCATCTGTTTTACCGTGTAAAGGTGGCTGTGGCTGATTGATTGACTGAATACTTTTGATCATTGTGTTCGCGTCTACTTCAAAAATAAGGCCAAAAATGACTTCAGGTTTTCAAATTTCACTTCAGCTTTTTTAGTGCCGCTACGTTTCCATTTGAGAAAAATGAGATCTATTGCTGCTTGAAAATGCGAAAAATTATCCACTTTCCTGTGTTGCAAATTTTAGAACAAATCGCTTAGTTTTCCTTCATAATCCGACCATATCATTGACGTTTGAACTGCATTTCCACAAACTGAAAATACTTCAGGCATGCCGCATATCAAAACACGTTGGTTTAGTTTTGAGAACATGAACCTAGTCAATGAGTAATTACAAAAACCACCACAAAATGACAGCAACTCAAAAAACATTTGAAAAATTCTCCCAATGTGTGCGGAACAGGTGATTCCATTTCTTATGAAATCTCTTCTCCAGCCCGTCGCCACGAGGGGGGGGTCTTTGGTGGGCTTAGTCCCCCCCCAAATTGAAATATGAAACACAATAAATAAATAGTTTTGCGTTGCGTTCAGGCCCCATGCACAAACGTAAAGCCGGTCTATTGAAGACTTTCTGGCGATGGTTCTGCTCTTCTCATACTTTCCACATTGAAAACTAGTGTTTATTTTGGCACACAACACAACTTCGTTACACAGATTCCAATGTGTGGTTCTATCGTATCTCACTAATGGACTCGGTTGCGCTGCATAATCAACTAATAAACGCGTTCCAAACTCTTGATTTTAACAATTATGTTGCATGTTCTCTTCGGCATTGAAGATGAGTAATGCTGGTTCTTATTAGCATAGCTGCAGAAGTGAAATATCAATACAGCAGAAAGATTCAGGCTGAAACGTTCAACCACCAATTTCATGACAGCAGTCACGCTTAGTAGGATGACAGCATGCAAACGCACACGTCCACGCCAGCCATCTCTTGATGGCATATCTTAGCGATATCAGGTTGCTCTATTACTCTTGTGCTCATTTTTAACCCAGTTTTTTGACAGGTGTTACTGATATTTGAAGACAGTTCTTACTTGACAGATATACTCATACAAATTACAGCAGTGCTCCCCAACCTTTTTAGGCTTGCCGCATCCTACAGAGGGAAATATAATTTGCGGTACCCAGCGGCAAACCCGAAGCAATTTGCTTCAAAAGGTTCGATGTCATTTTGAAAGAAGTATTCGTAATGTTATAATGAAAAACACATTAGCTTGCGGCACCCCTGAGTATCGTAAATGGCACCCCACGGTGCCGTGGCACCTGGAACCACTGCATTACATCTGATCGGTATTTGTAAGATCCTCTGGCTTGTTTCCTAATATACTGTCGTGCAATCCATGGATAGCGTCTGGTTCGATTACTTATGATTGCACCGGTGGTTCTGATAGTTTCAGCAACCAGGTCACACAACTGGTGGCGTGTAAAAAGTTACAAAACAACGGGTTGTCCATTTATTGCATACTGGATCAAGCATGGTGGTTACAGCCTTGCAGCCTAAAGGAGTGGATCAGTTAGGATTTCCTCCACAGCACTCTGGGAAGTTAGACAGAAAACAGTCAAAACTGCACAGCGACTAGATCGTATCCAAAATTAACGGATTTCCTCTTATGAACTGTTCGGAACTCTGGAGACCGGGATATCGAAAGATCGATTCATCTATGCTAAGATTTTTATGAAGCAATCCACAGTTGGTTTTCCGATCAACGTTAATATTTTGGCCACTTCAGAGGAGGCCAAGTTGCGACATGAAAAATCGATTGATAGAACAGAACCTTTCTCTGCTTAATTTTGCTGGAAATGTTGAAACTTGCATATCTTCTGCAGGTGACCAGTGATCCGTTTCCGTTGGAAGTTGATGGCATCCATTGATAAGATGCAGCAAGCTTAAAAATGATCTAATTTGATGGAAGTCAACTTAATTTGGTGGATTCGTATCTCTAGCTGGATATAAGAATGTTTGCACCACTAGCGATGGCATCATTTCATGGTCGTGAAATAATGAAGCAACTTCGTACATTTTCTTGCGCATTGACCTCATTCGATGATATCACTTTCGTTCTTTCACAACCTGCTTTGTGAATAACGGTTCGATTTTCGTCTTCTTCCAGTGTATACATTGGCGAAATCAGACTTATTAGTGCCCTATGCACTGACCAGCCTCGGTGCCTCCTTCCTTCTACACTGACCCAGACTAATTCACTTGTTGTCTGACCAGATATAGAATGAAGGTTGCAGCAATACAAAATAAATGTGTTCGACTACTTCACAAATATACCCAAGTTCCAATATTCATGACCTCAGAGGCATGTTTTCAAATAATTCATTATCGCAAAATCAATGATTACATTCTTGCAATTAATTCTTCTCAGAATGTACGCTTCAATTTTCATACGCAAGATGATTCGAGTCTTTCCTGAAGCAAAACTTAACTTTAATTTTCTTTGTACGTTTCAGTTGTGAGAAAACCTCTATGTGGTGCACTTGGTGACCATTACTGCTAAAATATTCTATATAAAATTTCAACATTTAGAATGGCTCTCACCATCCCATGCATAATCTTGGCACTAATTAACACGAGTATCAAATATGCGGTTCTGCAATCAGAGCTACTCAATTTCTTGAAAGGTTGCAATTTTTGGCAAACAACTCGCTGAAAAAGCGCTAGTTTCTTACGTAATAAAGCCTGTTCAGGTTGTGAGCTAGTAACCCAAATTAAAGAATATCCCGAACGACACAAAGCTCGCCATTTCAACAGCTGCAAATGCATTTCTATCAAGTCATTAGAAGCACTGGACACCGGTAGGAAGTTAACGTAATAAGGAATGTACTTAACTGTCTATTAGTATTCAATATCTCACATGTGCTCAAGAAAGTGGATGAAATTAAATAGTTTATGCAGGTTTTTTTTGAGGAAAATGTTAGGTACCCGGTATGGACCTGTAGGGATACGATTTCTCTGATTCTAGGGACCCGATTTTCTCTGGTTCTAGGGACCCGATGATAATTTCTCTGATTCTAGAGACCCGATTTTTAATTCCAGGGACCCGAATCGCGTCCCTGAAACACCTTAAAAAAACCTGGTTAATGGATTGACGAAAACACTATGTTTTGAGCTGAAATTCTGAAATAGTGCTCAAATAGCGCTTACTGGTTTACGAAAATAAAAGCACCAGGCAAGGTCAAATGTAGCACGCTTCGCTCTGGACTGGCAATCTTACCAACTAGTCAACTTTTCATCGTTACAGACAGTTTAGCTAAATTTTTTCATTGTTTAAACATCTTATTGCCCAACAGAGGTCAATTGTTTTCCGTATGTTGTCCTCTCGTTCGCAACCAGAGACCATCCCGAAGGTCGGCACCTATTTTCCAAGTATGAGTTTTGATATAAGATGTGCTGTCAATGCATGTAAATATTCAAGTGCGCTCGTATGTGTGTGTTTGTAGTTTTTCTTTCTAAGTGTTTTATTACAGGTTATTAGTTCGCGAATACGTTGCTGCCACAGTGCAGTTCCTGGTGCAGATTACCGACAACACCTGCAGAAGAAGCAGACGAATTCTCACACAAAGACAATTTCTCCAAAAACAAACTCCTCACAATCACTGGAGCCTGCATTACAGCCGTAATTTAATAAACCGTCTTTGCAATGGGTGTGCCTGGATAAAGAAAGGGTTATAGCAACGCAAGAGGCTTTCGTTTTTCTTGTCCTCTTCGTCTGGAACTTTGCAGTCCATGAAAATTTAACGTTATGGCCATTTGTGGCCAACAAGTGAACTTCTTCACAATTTGGTCATTAATCCCGCAACCTCTACACTGGACTGCGACAGCACGTCTTGCGGTCGGCACAACCTTTCATCATGGAAATCTTGTCAATCTCAGCTAAATCATGGGGCACAACCGCCGTGTTTTTCGTTGCCCCGGATTTTGTTGCTGTGAAGAGTACATCTGGCGCAATGAACCCAGTACCGCCAAATAAATCTATCTATCTTTCTATTCAAGTGCACGGCGTCAACTGTGGCCCCCCTTAGATACACATGGGAAGACAACGTATCTCTAGTTGCATGGCTAGTGGAGTCCATCTAGAACAGTGATTCTCAAACTTTTTGAGATCGCGTACCACCTGATGTTTTTTTAATGTTGTAGTGTACACGCCTGGTTTCAGAAGAACGTAATTTGCTCAAATGTACTTAAGATTAATATAGCACATAAACGAATTAGCAACATTAGCATAACACACGAACGAATTAACAAAGCTTCTCGTATATGACAGGAAAGCTGCTCGCGTACCACCTCAAATCCCTCGCGTACCACTAGTGGTACGCGCACCACAGTTTGAGAACCACTGATCTAGAAAAAAAAAACTATGTACAATTTTCACGCGTTACACTGTTTTTACAACATCTTCATTCGTATTAAATAATTTATTTTTTAATTTTGTGGCCTCGTTTGGTCCTGGTGGTTCCTATTTAGCCCTGGTTCTCTTAGCACGTGCTTAGTCTCCTTAATACATAAATCTCCGCTGAAGGCATCAACATGGACTTCCACCTCTGCTGCTACTTCAAGAAGTACCAAACCATTTTTATCAAAAAATAACAATCTCCCTCTTCGTCGCTGTCAATTTTCTGATCACCTGATTTTGGAAGTATCGCCACAGCCTCAGTTTTCTTGCTCATATTTTCTGTACTGTCTAGTAAAGATGGCAGCAAACTAAACAATGGAGTATTTTTTCGACGAAATTTAGACGTTTCATGTTTTTTACAAGCACGATCTCACGAAAATTAACGAAACAAAAAAAGCTTTCAACAGGACACGGTCTTCTACATTTTTTGGAATTTGAAGGCTTGACCAGAAAGTCTGGTTCCTACCGTAGAACATGCTGCCACCCTTGACTTGTTCAACACAAAACAATTTGCTGTCAACACACGAACAGGTAGCGCTTGAACACTTTTTCGTCTGAGATCTGATAATAAATTTTAGAAATTTACTGTTACGTTATGAACGCTTTCAGCAGTGCAGCATAAATTCTCTAACCAGGGTTCCCGCACATTTTCGAAAACCATTTTCTATAGTTTTTTTTCAATATCTTTTCAATACTAGTTCAAAGGACTTCAATAGCATCATTTAGCTTCATTTTTCGAAAATTTTATTCGTGGAGCACAACACAAAAAAAACATCTACACAACTGTTTTCAGTGGTGAAGAACAAAATTTGAAGAAACAAATGGTTGAATTTAGACTTTTCATAGTTTTTCAATACTCTATGTACATTTTGGACAAATCCAATACTTTTTCAAGGTCTTGAAAACCGATTTCACAATTCAATACTTTCAATACTGCGTGGGAACCCTGTATAACTCTGGCACATAGACGTTGAATCTGCAAACTTCTCACGGCTGTCCTGTTTAATCATTCCAAACATATGCTCTTTCATTAAATACTTTTGAATTAGCCCCATCTACATTCATTTAGTTTGTTTACATTATATAAAGATACTGCACAGACAAATCTTTGAAATTTTTCTTGAACTTAACAGGACACACAGACAAAATAAAAACGATACACATCTGGAAAGGAAACGTTACTTATCTCAGTTAAAGCTGCAACTCAGGTTTCGCTGATGATACCGAGGTCTTGTCATGGTTCGAATAACCACCACGACTACCGGTATATGTTATCTTCTCACAAAAACATTTATAAATCATGTTTAGAAACTGCTCGTGTGAATCTGTTGCTGTTTGTGTCAAGCAGTTACCAGCTAAATTGATATCGGTAAAAACGCAAATGCAACTTTTAAAAATGGCCACTGTACATAATCTGTTCCAAATAGGACAACCAACAAACAAACGTTTTCTCAATACAAAAATCAAACTTTTTAGTCCGGCAGGCACGCAAACCTATTGTTCACATTTTTATAAAATAACAAACTCGCCGTACAATTTAACTGAATAATTAATAATAAGAAGTGAAAATGGCAAAAGAAGTTGACTTGAATCATTATGGGTGTAGACGGGCGAAAACTAAGAAAGAGTTAAAATCAGTGGCGTAACTGACAGGGGGCATGGGGGTGAGCCTCTTGCCCTGACAAGCCATATGTAAAAATTGGGCCCAATTTAGCTGAAATTTTAATATTTGATATTCTTTTGGTTTTCAGTAGGTTGTTTTTTTCGTTTATCGCGGTGATTTTTTTGTTTTTTTAGCTAGTGTAAACATCCACAACATCCGGATTCACTGTCATTTCAAACTTTTTGTGAATGTTGGCTAGTGGGCCCCCTTTAGTTATAGTGTTGACCCTGACTCAAACCTCTAATCACGCCACTGGTTAAAATGTGCCAACTTTTTGTCGAAAGATTTGAATATAGTCACAAGCATAGGTGGTCATAGCTGCTAGTTTTCCCACCAGAACACGATGTACTGTCAACTTTGGACAAGGAAAAATAAAAACAACACTTTTCGTCTCAATATAAACTTGTACCTAACTAACTGTTTGCGCTCAAAATGATATAAAGTATAACGAGTTTGCAAACAAGTTTTGTATAGGGAAGTTGAAGAAAGGACTTATTAAGGGGATTTCGGTATTACAAACATGCTTAAAAAAAACGATTAAGGTCATAGTAACAAAAATGCAACTTTAAAAAACGGCCATTGTTTCCAGTGGGACAACTTACAAACGAACTTTTTGTCAATGCAAAAATCAACCATTTTAGCACTTCAGCTAAGCAAACCTATTATTCACATTGTTATAAAAGCGGCGAACTTGCTATAGACGTTAACTGAAGGGATAATAACAATACAGGATATGAAGTCACTCCAATTTTTGCCTTGGTTAGGTTTGGCGGCCATTTTCCAAAATGGCCGCCATTCCTAACAGCATGCAATATGTGTCATTTTCAATTTCTCCGTAAGTCTACCAGAGGTGATGAGTGCTGCTTGTGAAAATGAAAACAAGAAACATGTTATTCAGGTTGATTTATCAAATTAAGTACTGTGTTGAACATATATGTAGTGTGTAGTGTGGTTGCAAGGTACTTTGCTTCTTTGCTCCTGATCAATTCTTCAAGTGACGTGCATTTATAAATGAATACGCTACAAAAATAAGTTGCAAATAGTGTTCAGTTTGATTTATCACATTAAGTAGAATGTTGGACATACAAGTGGTGCATGTAGGTTTAGCCTGAGTGATCATGGAGTTCGAGAACACGTATCTGAATGCCAGTGAGGAGACACGTCAGCGTGAAGAAGCACCAATTGTACAAAAAGCATTTCCCTGAGACGTACAATCACTTGAGGCTGTCATTGAGGGAGCTGGGGAATCCTTTCGAGGAGGAATGTCTGATTTACTGGTTTTAGACACAAAATATATTGATGATCCTACAGTTGTTGAAACAGTTTGAACAACAACAGTTTCAGGCATACCCAAAGTATCGCTTAATCGATACAACCAAGACAATTGACGAAACTTGAAAAAGAACAAACTATCACTCTTCACAAGAGACAAAAGACCAACAGCATCCAAAGGAAAGGAAGCATCTATGAAGAATGGTCCAGCCTTATTTGTAAGACGTAGGTTAGGTTTTCAGAACCGTGACAGAAATCTGGTTGAGTTTTTCCGTCGGGGAAGATAAAGCATGTCCTGCGTTATCTGATATGGGCAAGCTACACTTAAGTAGCAAAAGTGACTTAGTGTGTGTCTTGAAGGCGTTGCTGAAGCCCAGTTTGATGCACTGGCTGTTACTTCTGTTGTCCTCGACGGGGCAGTCGTTGTGCAAATGGTGAAACCTGACACTGCCAAGACATTTGGAAAACACGCCCACCAAGTCGTCATCCAATACAGTACGTGAGCGGCAACTTCCTGGTGTATCACGTCTCGATCTCGTTTGGGACAATTATAAAGATGACTGCTTAAAGACGGCAACAAGGAAGAAATAAGGAAAGTGGGTGTGAAGGCGTGTGGATGAGTAGCGCAGTCATACCAGGAAACTGGCAGAGTTCCCTACGTGTCGACCCAAACAATGATGGGCTACTCACTTTCCTTTCTGCTGTGCTGGTGCAGTCCTTCCAAAACGAGGCAAAGGAGCTTGTAGTCACTGATGAAGCAGACGTCTGATTTTTAAGACCCTAACCACCACACCAGTCAGCATTCAGGACGACGCAATGCACTGCTTTAAAAGGTTTCTCGTACTCCCCTATGTCAACATTTGGAAGTTAACGAGACCAGAAAGAAACTCTTCACCAAGAGAAAGAGTGTCCAGCGAATCCCATCTACCTTCGATGCTTTAGAACTACATGTGAAGAAACCAGTGTTTCAAGGTGACTACGTCTAGGGGCAGGCCTTGGTCACACTATCCCCGATTCCTTCACCAGCAAGCTGGGGCTCGCGGCGAACAGAAAGTGGTTCCTACGAACCGAAGTGGACTACACCAGTGATTCTTAACCGGGTAGCACGCCTCTCCAGGGGCCGTCAATAAGTTTCCAAAGTGGAAACAAGCCCTTACGCACTCCACAACATGTTAGTTTTTTTCAAAAAATTTACCAATAAATGCATTTGGTTTAAAACTTATTTTATAGAAGGGAGGCTTGAAACAAAATAAGATTGCATAAGGATTTGACAGAGAAAAGGTTAAGGACCACTGGACTACACTGTCTCAGGCTTTGAAAAGCTGTTAAAGATGAATACATCTGTGCTCAAAAGGTAATATTGTGTTCAATGGATGTGGTTGTTTGTGTACCATGTGTCCTTGTACGATGGAAGTAAATAGTAGCGGACTCAAAAAAATGCTATTAACATTAATTTTCTTTTTTTCATAATAAAATTAAATATGTATTCTATGTTGCAATTTCACTTTACTGTAAATTTTTTTGTTTTCTGTCCAAAACTGAATTTAGCACTGCAGTACCAACACCACGGACAGTAATGGTGGCATTCTAATGAAATTTACGGCAACAGAAAGCCTTTTGCACAGAAAAACAATTTAATGAACAGGATTAGGAAGTATAACAAAGAGAAACACGTCATTTCACATTCTCAAAAACAGTCATTCACTCATTATAATATTACTTGAAAAATGTGCAAAATTCAGACATCTCGAAAATGTACCTTTCGATAAAGGTCGCTTATCTGACCTTCCCGGTGGCCAAAATTGAATTATTTGCTCATATTATCAAAAATACGCAGGGCCTAGATATCACAAACGCTTTATCAAAATACGTTTTACAGAAGGTAGAGTAAAAATACGACAGTAGAGACGGAGATAGGCAGGAGTACATGCAGTAAAATTACAGCCATTTTGGAAAATGGTCGCCGAAGCTAAGGACTAATCTTGAGTGGCTCCAAATCTACAACTGTTTGTCATGCCTTATTAAACATGTATATCATTTTTAGTGCGGTAATGAAAATTTCAACAATCGGCCTACGGCCCTTCTGTATCCCTCATGGCGTGAAATATGACACTAAGCTGCAGGACTATTTCTGGAAAATTTGAAATGGAAACCTAACTTCGCTGGAAAATTTCGTCCACGGCATTTATTAACAAAAAGGGGAGGATGAGAAGTGGCCTCACGTGGCCCTCCCTGTTACGGCATTGCAACCAAACCTGTCACTACGAGAGCAACCACTGCTACCCACGCTGGATGTGTTCAGCGTAGGCTGGGTAGGGAAAATCCTGGCGAAAGGCTCGGCAGCAGAAATGCTGCGGAAGATGACCCACAACCCAGCATACTCCAGCTGAACACCGAGGGGCTCATTGCAAACAAGATCACCGTTATTGAGCAGCCAGCCTATAAGAACAAAGCATTTATCATCGTCCTACAGGAGACCCACTGCATAACTGCAGATAAGCTAGTGATTCTCAACTTCTCACTAGCGAGGTAAGTCCGGGGCAAGAAGCACGGCCTTGCCACGTTTGTTCGAGAGGTTGGGATGGTCACTGCTCGATCAGTCTTCAGAGCAATCAGAGACTTGAGTGGTTGTGCGTAGATGTCGCATGATATAAAGATCATTAACGTCTAGAAACCTCTACGCTCGCGATTCACACCAACGGCCATCCCAATGTTCCCACAACCCAGTCTGTATGTTGGCGACTTCAACTGCCAACATGTCAACTGCGGTTACAACAAAACATCTCCTGACGGTGAGAGCCTGGACTCCTGGGCAACATACAACAACCTTGGACTGCTGTACGACCCAAATGAAGCAGCCAGTTTTTCCTCTCACCGTGGAATGTCGGCACCAAGCCAGACCTGGCCTTGGCGAATTTCGGTCACGACAACTGACTGCCGGACAGACGTGTTCTGGGAAAGCTCCTGCGATCACAACACCGTCCCTCTCTCATAACGCCACGAAGACAAAAGGTTCCTGCCCACAGCAATCTGGTGAGGCGTTGGAACTTTAGCAAGGCTGATCGGTGATCAGAAGCGCTTTTGCCTTCACACAGATGAATCCGTTGAGAGATTGCCACCTCCGAGCAAGACAAACATCGAGAAGGCATACCAAGAATTTTGCGAGTGTCTGCTATTTGCAGCCAAACAATGCATCCCACGTGGCCGTCGCAATAACTACATGCCATGTTGGTACAAAGTGTGCGAGACCCTCTATCGCTCCTTCGTCTGAGCCCCAGTGGGTACTGACTCCGATAGAGTTGTTTCGTCCCTACTTTTTCGGCTAGAACAGAAGAAACAAGAGCAATGGGAGGAAACTGTCAATTTTGTCGACTTCTCGCACTCTAGCCGCAAGGCGTGGAGTACCATCAATAAACTTACTGGCAGGTCTGGATGGTCCTTTTGCCTGTGCCCCGTCTCGATAAACTCTGTCGCCTCGCAACTCTTGAAGAACAGGGGTCACAGGACCAGGGGCCGCGAGGACAACTTTTTTCGAAACCATATCAACTTGCTGAAACGTTTTGCCAACGCGGAAAAAAACAGCTTTGCATTCATAATATTTTGAATGAAATCTTTGGCAGCATCGGAAAATTTTTGAAACATTGACAAGTAAATTTTTACCTTGTTCATCCTTTGTGTTGACTTGATCCGCACCCGAGCCCCTCGATCCCTTTGCTAGGTCACCTGAAGAATTTACAGCGACTTTGTTATCGCCTTAAAACAATGATTGCCACAGAATTAACATTTACTTTAGAATTACGCTAATGTCGCCCAAGGTATAAGGAATAGGAATTCAAATGATTAGCTGCGAGACTTAGTTCACTTCGACACATGTAGCACATTATAATGAACTAAAAACATTCGCGATTTCTTGCGAAAGAGGTCTACTAAGCTTTTCTGAAAACATCCAAAGCTGATGATTTTCAAACCAAAAGGAACTGGTGCTGCGTGAACATGCTGAAGGAAAACTAGACAAAATTATGTATTGGTTTTAAATAACCTTTCTTTCCACGTCTTCTCAAGCACACTCCGACCAGTACTACGACAGCAAAAAGGAAAACCACTGATCCAAAAGCAATCCCTGCAATCATAGCAACATCCGACGTTGGCGTTGCTGTTGGTGGTGCTGTAGATTCTCCCACAGTGATATTGAAGGTGACGTTAAGCGTCTTCGTTTCATCGTTTGGGTGCAGAGAAGAGCTAAGGGAGAAAACGTACTGTCCTTCATCGGAATGGGTAACCTGAAACAAGGTGATAGTTTGTTTCATCTACAATGCTTAAACACCTGAGTCCCAAGACTGCCAGATTTACATATAAAAATGAACATTGTTAATATGCACGCCCATATTAACAATGTTCATTTTATATTGCGCAAGTGCATATTGCATTTACATTTACTGCAGGGATAAACACTGCTGTTTATTGAACAGCCTGTGCAAAAATAGACACAGAGACCCGTCCAGTTTGAAAAGTCAACCAATGGCAAGTTATTTCTTAATTAGTGGCACCAGGGCCGCATTAAATGAACGTGAGGCCCCGGGCAAAGTTGTGACCAGTGTTCCCTCTAAGCTGAAAAAAACGGCACTTTCGGCAGTTTTTTTGGACGCCAGCCGACAAAAATTTTGAAAATCGGCACTTGCGTTTTTCGGACACAATTTCCTTCACTGGAGAAAATTTCACAAAACACAATTTCAATATTTTTTCAAAGATGTACCGGACATATTTTCACGATTGAAGCCGTTCTCAGGTCACAGCATAGAAAGTTCAGACGCATTTTGGAAATTCTCTGCTTGCAAAGTTTGTAAAGAAGATCTGGGCGCAGTTTCCC
>Ga0210059_1005946_pt1 | contig 19614 bp, 12 predicted proteins | sample Ectturendosymbi2_FD_188042 | JGI IMG/M metagenome (GOLD analysis project Ga0210059, IMG submission 188042) | Ecteinascidia turbinata endosymbiont from Florida, USA - Sample 2 (SPAdes) (version 2) | ecosystem: Host-associated > Tunicates > Ascidians > Unclassified | place: Key West, Florida... | reverse complement strand
GGTAACTACACAATTTACTTTGAAACGAGCAAAAATGCAAACGTCTATTCTAGACTCTTATCAGTACAGTAGCAACACGATAATATTGCTTGCTACGCAATATAAGAATGACAATACTCCTTTTCATCGGAGTTCTGCAGTGTCTGGAGCTCTTGCGTCGTTGCGAGCTTTTTGCCAGTGAAAGATTGAACATCAAGTAAGAAAGTGCAGTGTGAAAGGCTTGATACTGACGAACGTGGCTGGGTGCGTGAGAGACGCAGGTCGTCTGTATGGAAGTGGTTAGAAGCAGTAGCGTAACCAGACCAAAATTTGGGGAGAAATGTTTTAAATGTAAGCGAGGAACAGTACTTTATTCGGAACACTGCCTGTCAAAGCACAAAATCACAAGACGTGCTAGAAATTTGAGGAGAGCATGGTCCCCTTGGCCCCTTATGGCTTCGCCTGTGGTTACAAGAAAAGAATGAAAAAGAAGGAAGAGTAGCCTACTTACTTGATGTTCAATCTTCCACTGAAAAAAGTTCGCAGTGACGCAAGACTTCCAGACACTGCAAAACTCCGATGAAAAGCAATGTTGTCAGTATTGGATACTACGTTTGGTTGTTACCAACTTGTAGATTGTCCGCAATAAATTGCTTGTTGAAACTCTATGTCTTAGTTAAATCAACTAGAACAGTTTCTCGTGAGTTTTACTTGGAAACACGTGTCTACATTGGGTTTACTTCATTGGATTAGCTGAGGGTGTTGCAAAAATACTTTGCTGTGCAAAACATGTCTTCATGCTGTATATCACCAGCCTATAAAAGGCTTTACTTTTTGTTGAAGATCTAAGGCAATCGTAGAACCAATATTGCAAAAGATATATCTTTGAGGGGGCGCTTCACATGAGAGAGGCACACTTTGACGCTTTTCAGACAAACGCTCAAATAGGCCACACCTGCGTGAGGCCCCAAAAACTAAGATGGCTTAGGGCCCCGCGCTCTAAAGCCGTCCTTGGTTACACTACAATCACAAAATGTCCATAAGCTAGCACAAAAACGGATTAGTTATTAGCCACCAATCTGTTGGCAGATGGCTTATTTTTTGTGTTTTGTAGTAAGAATATTTTGACGAAACTTGTTGGCTATCAGCAGACTACTTGTCTTTGTGTCAAGATGGAATTCGTGGTTGGAACCGTTTCGCTTTCATGTGAATTGTATTCACTTTTGTTGAGCTGTTTTCGTCCATGTGGGGCCGGCACAATTGTGTACGGAAAATGGTGTTTCGTTTCACATGTGCAGTGCTGTGAAAGTTACATGGTTAGCACTGAATATTCGACATAGCAGTACACGTGTGTGATTGCATCTACAGTGGTGTTGAGATGTCTCTAGTGAATGAAAACGCTACTTCACATTTAACGATATTCATAAGCCTATGTTGGGTTTGATAAGGTAAATCATAGCAACTTAATCTTCAATACAACGAAAAATCACCATGCGAGATAGACATTTATGTTGGCTCCCCTGCATTTTTCTTGGCCCCGCAGTGGCGCACCTGCCTTTTAAGTTCTAGAATCGCCACTGTTCCTAATGTCAGAACGAGAACGAATGCTTTTCGCGAAGAGGCAATTGCAGGCCCAAAGTGGAAGAATACTAAAATAAATTTTAAGAGTATTGGAGGAGTCCCAAGCCAGATTTGAACATTTCCAAGAGTTAATGCCTACTTGTCAAGATGAAAATTGTCTTTGTGTCGAGATGGAATTCGTAAAACCATGCTTTGCATTCCTTGTAAGTCCATTCAATGTTAATGTAGTCGCCAATGACGTAATTGACAGGGAACAAGGGGGCGAGCAGCCCCCTTGGCAAGCTAAATGTAAAAACTGGGCCCCCGTCAGTTGACATTTTGATAATTGATATTCTTTAATTTTTTGTTTTTTGCGTTTTTTTGGGTGTTTTCTTTTTTTTTATCTAGTATGGACATTCAGAGATTCACTATTATTTCTCAACATTTTTCTGAGTTTTGGCTAGTGGTCTCCCCTACGGTGGCCAGTCGGCCCCCTTCAGCTCAGCTTTGCCCCCCCTGGCTCAAACCTGTAGTTACGCCACTGGTAGTCGGTGATGGCTGTCTAGTTCACCAACTGTTTGTCACAAACTTGACTGCTGCAGAAACTAAACTGGCCGAAATGCAAAAAAATCTGGCATTAAAAAGCTTTAGTCAATACCACTCCAAAGTTAACTTCTGGCAACAGGTTCCAGACAGTAAATATCCAGAATATAAAAGACCAGTGTGCTACTCCTTTCTGTGTGTAGCACAACAAATTGCTGTGAATTTTGTTTCTCACTAATGAAGCTCGTAAAACCAAACCATTTTGCAACCCTGAAAAATGAACACTAGGGAGAAATGATTCGCATATCTAACAACGTACTGTCCAGATTTTTGTGAACTAGAAAATCAAACAAAAATTTAATATTGACAATGACTGTACATCGTTTAATGTAAAACTTGCAGTCTTTACAGTATTTGTATTGACACCAGTGGTGGGTTTAGGGTTAGGGGGGTCCGAGGCAAGACTAAAAAGGCGTGCCCTCTGATGACGTCATCATACGCAGCCAACCGTGATTATCACATTGCATTTGCCTAAGATGCGGCCACCCAAGGATATGTTCCTGAGACTACGGCATAACTGAAACAGCAGAAAGAGAAAATGCAAAAGGGTATTCATGATGCGCAACTTTGAAAACACTGAAAGTTGGGAAGACAAAGCTAGCAAAACACGAAAGTTGGCAATAGCAAGCTGGCATCGTCCCACTTCTTTATTTTCGCGCCCCATTTCTCTGCATTAACCATCAATAAACTACAAAGTTTACCCCTTTGAAAATTTCATCCCTTCCCCTTTTGAAAAAATGCTTGGCAGTTGGTATCCTGAATTTGTTCACATTCATGTCTTTGTGGGAATCCATGAAACTACAGTAGAATTTGCCTAATTCGTCGCCTTAAGGGGATTAGAAAAAGTGACGAATTAGGCGAAGTGACGACTTATGCAAACAGGTGAAAATTATATCATAGAAGCTCTTATACTTTATCTTAGTAACTCGTATACATACATAGTGCTCTTATTTGCAGTAAAATACGAGTTTATGATGTTATAATTGAATACAGCAATTGATTCCTCTGCTCTATCTGGACTCCTCCATTTAATCAAGCAATTTTCAAACCTTTAATAAACTTTTCCACGCTCTCTCAATGGGGAGTCGGGTCGCGCTTCGTACCTCGTGTATAAATTCCATAAACACATTTCGAGGCGCAGCAATTCTCAGGTAAAGATCCTGAATTTGTTTGAATTCCCACACGTACTAGCTGCTTAGACATCTAAACCGAAACTGCAAATGACGAATTAGACGAACAAAACGCTTCTAAAGGATAGAAAGAGGTGACGAATTGACGATTAGACGATGGCGAATTAGGCGAACAGAAATGTACACAAAAGATAGTGATTCTGCCGGGACAGACGAAAAAGTGACGAAGTAAGCGAATTGAAGAATTAAACGATGACGAATTAGACGAGTTCAACTGTATAAAAATCAACCAAGAAGATTTAGAACACTAAATTTGTTTTAAATCTCATCCTTTTAACTGCAAGAACATAGCATACAAAAGCATCCAATTAGAGATTTGTTTTAGAAAGCTTTGAGGCTGCATGAGTCAAGGCTGCCTTCATTTTGCATTGACACTAGTTGTTTGAAAAATGTGCAAAAGTAGGAAGTAATTCGTCATGTACCTTATCGAAAACATTTCTACTGCAGCAAGTATCCTACACAATTGGTAAAATCTTGGCTAAGAAAAAACGGTTCAAGTTATACTGGCTAAGATCTGGCAAAAGAGCTTAAACATCACCTAGCAAGTCTACCTTAAATCAACCATTTATTAGTCAAGCTTCAAATAACCTGTGACTTCAAGCATAGACCAAATCAAACCACCTAAAATACCTGAAATATCCGTAGAAAAATTGAGTATTCATAATACTCAAAAACTGCCGTTTCTGCTACCTGATAAGAAGCATGAGTGGAGCCTTGCTTATTAACAGTCTTTGCAGCACAACAGAAATAATACAAAATTCCTTTGTAAACAAAGAAGAAAATGTCCTATAAATTAAAAGATGTATAGTGTGGTCCCTGCTATAGCAATTGCATGTTGTCTTCACTAGCGTGCGGAGGGGGGGCACTGCGCCATGGCCTCCCCTCAGACCCTAAAAATAAAAAAATGTATAAACAGTATGCGTATTTTTAGGTGCAAATGCGTATTTTTAGGTGTAATTTGCGTATTTTTTGGTGTAATTTTGCAAACTTTTCCCGGGGGCATGCCCCCGGACCCCCCTAGAATGGTCGTCCTAAAGTTGATTTGTGACGTCACACGATTGTAACGAAACTTGGCCCCCCTTCGGTAATTTTCTGCGTACGCCACTGGTTGTCTTATTCTCTGGTGGAAATGTTCACTAAGGTGCAACATCACAAGAAATGAGAAATTTATCTAACTTTTTCAAGTCAGAGACATAAAAAAACTACTTTTTGTTCATCTGCAGAATTTTCATAGAATTATCAATATAGCAAATACTTCAATCTCTAAAAATCATCATTTGGTATAAAAAATTATCATTTGGTGTAAAAACTTATCGTTTGGTATAAGTAGGCCTATTTGCTCTTATTTGATAGGGTCTTTTCCGAACTTTTTGGAAGAAATTTTAACCCACAATTTTTTAGGCATAAAAGTTGGTTTGAAGCTTTTCTTTATTTGACCGTTAGAGGTGGTGGTGGGGTCGCTTTGAAAGGACGGTACTTACACATTAGGCTGCAGTTGCTGTTGGGAGCCCTTTGACAGAATAGTAGCCTACTTGCACATTACAATTGCTGTTTGGATCCCTTTGAAAACATATTACTCGCACATTACAGTTGCTGTTGGTGGCCACTCTGAATGCAAGGTACTTGCACATTACAATTGCTGTTGATGACCTCTTTGAAATCAAGGTGCTTGCACATTAAAGTTGCTGTTGGGGGCCCCTTTGAAACTAAGGTACTTATACATTACAATTGCTGTTGGGGCCTCTTTGAAAGCATGGAATCTTACATTATAATTGCTGTTGGGGGCCCCTTTGAAAGCAAGGTGCTGACACATTACAGTTGCTGTTGAGGGCCCTTTAAAAACAAAGGACCTGCACATTACATTTTCTGTAGGGGGCCCCTTTGAATGGAGAGTACTTACTAACGATCTGCTTTGTAGTACATTATATGAGTGAATAATAAGTTTTTCATCAAAAATAAGGAACATTTGCAGGCATAACACCGCAAGGGGGGCCCCCAAAAAGGGGGGGCCCGAGGCAATTTCCTCGCTCGCTTCCCCTTAAACACACCACTGATTGACACTACAAACTGGCTTTTCGGCTCGCCGGTGTTTTTGGTTTTCTGCAAGTGACTCTTCCATTGAACAAGTTTGCCCCTCGTGGTTTATACCAAGTGCAAAAGAAGCCAGGATCGTAATCAGGGGCGCAAGGGGGAAGGCCCCTTGGAAATTTTTCGCCTCTCCTGGAAAAATGTGTTGGACAAAATCTAAAACTATTGGACATAGTTCAAAAACTTTTGGCACCTCCCAGAAAACTCTTCGTACGCCTTGGTGTCCCAAGCTGGTTACGTGCCTCAAAGAAACATGTGTGAAAAAGAAGCATTGTTGCCAAAAAAGTGCATTTTTGGAACCAATGCTCCTTCTAAACAGGGGCGGATTCGGGGGGGGACGATTTCCCACCCTAAAATCTAGAAAATATCTTTATTCGCCATGATTTTGTACATTTCGGAAAATAACATATCAAAACCAATCCCGAATAAGACGTTCGTCATGTTCGAATTGTCTTATTTTTCGCGATATAAGGTCATTCTGTCATCCATTGTTTTCTCACAGCAGTGTAGTGAAGAATACTTCATCTCTTCTTACAGTAGCGAAGCCGTTATGAAATTGACTGCCACTAAAATATCCCATCTTTAAACGTTACTAGCTGAACCCGTCCCTGCCTCTTACGTGCGAAACCGTGCAGTACCACCAGTAAACTTGCACAGTGAAATCTCATTCTCGTGCACTTGCAACCATAGGTGTAGAAGCAAGCAAAATTTTGGGGGTGTGAAGGATGTTTGCCCGAATTTCCTCAAACTTGCCCAAAAAGTTGTTGTGCGACTTTTGCCTACAAATTCTCTCCTACAAAAGATCATGAACTGAAGACAAGCCTTCAGTTGTTTTTCTATAAACGTTGGGCACCATTTTTTGAAGTCAAACAACATAGGGTGCCATTTTTGCCCAGGTTTTCAGGGATTTTGCCCGGACTTTCGACAAATTAAAATTTTTGGGGTGATCTTCCACCCCCGCCTCCGACACCACTGCTTGCAACCTTCCAAAACATTGGAAAAACATAAAAACAAGGAGAAGCTACTTGAATTAAATATGTATTTTGTTCGTACAGTAGAATTTGCCTAATTCGTCTCCTCAAGCGGATTAGAAAAAAGTGACGAATGCGAAGTGACGAATTACGCAAGCAGGTGAAAACTCTATCGTAGTAACTCGTATACATACATAGTGCTCTTATTTGCAGTAAAATACAGGTTTACGACGTCATGGTTGATTACAACAATTAATTCCTCTGGTCTATCTGGACTCCTCCAGTCGATTAAGCACCTTTTCAATCTTCAATAAACGTTTCCACGTTCTCTCAATAGGGAGTCGGGTCGCGCTTCGCACCTCGTGTATAAATTCGATAAACAAATTGCAAGAGGTGCAACAATTTTCAGATAAAGATCCTTAATTTGTTTGAATTCCCACACGTACTAGCTGCTTAGACATCTAAAGCGAAACTGCAAATGACGAATTAGACGAACAAAACGCTTCTCAGGGAAAGAAAGAGGTGACGAATTAAGCAAATTGACGAATTAGACGAACAGAAATGTACACAAAAGATAGTGATTCTGCCGGGACCGACGAAAAAGTGACGAATTAGACGAGTTCTGTATTTTGGCAAGATTTTGTGCTTATTCCAATAATTCAAAAAGTTTGTAATTCACTGTCTATGGAAAGAGATACTTTCTCAGCAAAAATCAGACACTTTAATATATTACAGAATATATATTTCGCCTACGATATAAGCATCATTAGCTCTTTTAGAACTCTGCTAACTCAGTCTTAAAATATCCGTTCTCACTAAAACAAACATTTTCTCATAGGGAAAACACTGTAACCGTTGCCGCAACAATGGACATTTTTGTGTACGTCCATTTGCGTTGCATTGCCAACAACTGAAAAGGATAGGCAAAATGTCGACTTTGCCCACCCCTGGAAAAGTTTCTACGGACGCCCATGTCGGGCACCGTTTGTTTTGGTTTTGGTTGTAGTGGTTGCACGTTCCATGGTACCGGTTTTTATTTACTTTTTTCAAAAGTTTCTGAACTTTTGTAATCAGGTATGTGGTTTAGGTTTAATAAGTCTTAGGCTTAGATTTGCTAAGTTTCTACCAAGCGTAGTCCAGCCTACTGCACACTTGTCATGGATTAGTGTCATGTTACAGGCGATGGATGAACAAGTTTTCAAAAATGAAGGTCCACTGGTGGACCTATAACCACTGCCTGTTTGTTTTGTATTTAACCAGCGTTTGCATTCCGATACGGATGGATATCGGATACTAAATTTCAGAACATTTTTGATAAGGATTGGATATGGATATTCAAAAAATTTATCGGATGTGGATCAGGAGTTAAAAAATCAATATCCGCTCACCTCTGTGAGCTACACCATGCGTCGATTTGAGTTGATTGTGAGCAGCGCAACCGTGCAAAATTTTTTAATTTTGTTTTTGTAAGCTTCTGTCTCTTTGTGAAATAGCTGTCGTTGCGTGGTGTTGCAATTCACATTTCTTTCAATTAAATACGTCTCAAGATTGCTAAGTAAACAAAATAAATGGAAAGCTCACGTATTGCGCAGTAAGCTAACAGTCTGCTCAAATCAGAGTTGGCCACGGATCAGGAGTTCTGGAGTCAACTCCTGAAGAATTCTGCGTTTTTTCTCGGACCGAATCTGGAGTCAAAAATTTGTGAAAAAACGGACCTGGATCCGGAGTCACTTTTTATTTTTGGCAGTAGCAGGAGTCTGCGTGGTCTTTGTAAATCTCATTGCGTAAGTACAGATATTGCTGAGTTGCGGTCTCATCGATGGATGCCATAGTTTGAACAGGAGACAGATTCTCAAATTCGAAAAAAATCGTACCCCGATTCAAATCAGAAAATTCTGGAACAGTAGCGAGGACGGAGTCTCGGAGTCTGAAAATCAGGCTTTAGTCACCTCTGGCTCAAACCCAGCGTGCTTACTTTAGGAACTACTAAGTACGAAAGCCAAGCAACCGATTGAGTGAATTCAAGTTCAAGTAGACCGAACAACTCACTGATCTGCATGACGAACAACACAGTATGTTTTAAAATTGTCCACACACATATGCCGTGACAAAATCTTTTTATTTTTGTTATGCTGCAGTTTTAAGGTGTAACCAGACACATGACATGTGCCTTGATAGGCTAGTAATCTCCTGTACAGCGAACAGTGGCGTAGCGAGGCTAAGGGCCGCCCTTTCCACCCCTCAAATTTGCTTACAAAATTTTAAAATAAAGGGAGATCATGTTTCGTGCTTATCTAAAGATTTAAGGATCAATCAAGCTTCTTGATAATCACAATCAAACACTCACAAACTGAAAGAAGTCTTGTTTTTCACTGTCGATTATATGAGTTTTGCTTTTTCGGCTTGTCGCCACCTTTCTCAGCGTTTTTGCTTGCTTTACATATACATAGACGAACCCGACATGATTCGTCAAATTTGCTTCTCTGCTGGTTTTTAATCTCCGGTAAGCCCAACGCATGGCTTTTTAATGGCTTACTCATTCCATGGGGATCAAACGAAAAAATTAAGGGATGTGATGGCGGCATACCTACTTTGCAGATGTAAACATTTATGTGTGTTATTATTATGAATCGCAAATGGCCGACAGGCATATTTATGAAGAAGGACAGATAAGATGAAATCATGAAATATATGCGAAACTTGTGAAATAGGCAAGCAATATGTTTGATTAAATTTTTTACCCGTGACGTTTTCGATTGGTTCGCTTGTGGAAATTGAAAATCCTGTTTCCGCCAGCCAAGCATGATTTCAACAAACCCATATCATTGAACGCTTTGCGTCGCAGGCAGCAACAAACGCTGTGATCGTGAGAAAGGTATTAAAAATTTTTTATTGATCGCACTTGAAGACCGTTCATATCGTCATTTTCGGCTTCGCACAAATTACTTCACGCTTTTTCCATTTTCCTCAACTTTTAACAATGGGAGAGAACGGCCTCAAGAGTGGGTTTGGCCTAGGACTCGCATCAGCTGAATCCGGCCCTGTGCTTGTATTCTTCTATGTAACGTTGCTATGTTGAAACTCGTGAATTTCTTCTCACGAAAAAAATCATGAGAGTCTGTTAATCAGCAATACTACAAATTTAGTGCAACTGCCCAGCACAAGAATTGTGCTTCGAGTACCTTCGACGATGGCCCGGGCAGAGATTTGTTTAGGGTGTTGAAGAGATCGCCCATTCCTCGACCACACGCCCTTGTTCTTCGATGGACTTGTTCCGATGGGAAGGTGCAGGAAGCAACACGACGGGACTCCGACGAAGATTGCATCCACACTGGATGTGGAAAAAAGGTCTTCATGGTCTTCGTGGGAAAATATTTGCAGGCAAAAGTCGCACAAAAACTTGTCGGGCAAGTTTGTGGAAATTCGGACAAAAATCCTTCGCATCCCCAAAAATTTTCTTGCTCTTATACTTCTGCTTGAAGATGTGCAAGCTGTCCAGACCAAAAAACTATTTATGTTAAGTTATAGCTTGTTTTTTGTTTTTTTAACAACAAAATGCAAGGTAATAATCTGCATTGTTTTTAAAACTCTCATTTTCATTAAAAGCAAATGTTGTTTAAAGCCGAAAGGCCAATGTGTAACGGATAGTGAAATTTGTCCGCATGCCTTGAACCACTGAAAATAAGTTGGAACAGTAGGAAATCTAAATGCAATACACTGAAACGACACACCTTATTGCAAACACGTTGCAAAGGGTGTGGCACTTTAAAAAATTGTGAAATTTATCTGCACCAATCTCTTTGTAGTTAAAGACAGTAAATCGTAAGTAATTTTAATAAACTGTTATGCACTTGTCACATCACTGCTATCGATGACATACATCACGCAACATTTTCACCAACGGTCAAAACTGATTCTTTTGCTTCATTGCAAGAACTTGTGTGACTATGTTGGCCACATGACACAAGCCGACCTTACCTGACAAAATCTATTCTTGAGCAAACCAAGCTGTATAATACCTTCACACAGCACTTCTCCCAAAACTTTCACACATTTCACTTTATCTTAGCAAAAATGTTGTGGCAATTGTCCATCAAAATATTACAAAGCACAACGGCTTTTGCGTAACTTTTGGTCGATTATAAGTCTAACAAATTTATTTTGAGTAAAGCGTCATAGCAAACAGCTTAGGAATGAAAGTAGAGAAATATCTGTCGTAAGTGGCGTTTGCTTTTTCTCTCCCTGAAATGATATCATTTCCCCCACCTGAAAACGTGTCGCGCACAGCAATCGCTTCCTTAATTTCAATGCTTCCTTGTTACGCGTCTAAACCACTTTTACTAATTTCACTCAATTGATGTCTGAAATATTTAAAAATATTAAAAATTATTTTGAAAGAAACTGTGATAAAAGTTTTTGTGTCGAGGAATGGCAAAATATTAATTGTTGTTGAACGAGTCAAGCTTCTTGCGTACAATTGTTTTACCATATTTGTGGCTCACATACTTTTGCCTAGAAGTACACTATAGTTCAAAATTGCGAGAAGTGGCTTTCTCGCATGCACATAACCAAGTTTCATCTTCATGTTAGCATGTGTCTGTGACAGCTGTAGCTCTAAAGTTTTGCATTCAGTTTTCCGGAACCTGGAATCAGACACAAATCCGACAGCTAACGACTGGACTCGCTCTTAGTCTCGAGTCCTTCAGTGCTGTAGGACTCAGACTTGCACTCGATTTCACCGACCCCGGAGTCGGACTTGTTTTTAGTCGCAATTACCCAACACTGTGGTTAACTATATCTGAAAAAATTTCTAGACGAAAAATTTTCCAAGGGTTGTAAAACTATTTTTTAAAAACATTTGCCCAAATTTTTCAAGTTAAACTTTTACTGAGAACATCTTTAGCAAAAAATGAAGCAATTTTTTATAAAGCGTTGCACAAGCTAATTTTAACTTTTTGAAACACTTCATCAATTTTCAAGACATAAAAAAATTTGAATGTAAAATGAAATTGGCCATCATAAGTCACCAAAGAACACAATGTTAGATATGTTGCAGTCTGCACTGTCTGAAAGGGACCACGTGTCTGAAACACAATGTTACTATTATTATTAATTGTGCAGCCTGGAAACATCCTTTAATAGACTCTAGACCAGCTATGTTCAACCCAAATAGTTTACTGAGCCAAAACATTTGTCACTATTTCAACCAGGGCCGCACATTGAATGGCTTGCTTTTTTTAGGAAACTGAATTTAGCTTAAACTAATGTACTGAAAGCGTTCGAATCCTAACTGCAATGGTACAGACGTGATAAAATAGCACTGAGAACCACCTGTATCGAAAATGTCAAACTCAAGATTATCAAAAAGGAGAGGTTGTCAGTATGTAGGATACTTTTACTACAGCGAAAACCTAAACTGGGCCGCACGAAACCTTCAACTGGGCAGCATGCGACCCGCATGCCGCGGGTTGAACATAGCTGCTCTAAACCCATAACGTGAAGTCTCTTATAGGAACTTATTAGAATCCCATCCTTAGAAATATAACTTCATATATATGCACAAATGTCCGTGTTTTTTCGGAATAACAATCGTTGGAATATTGTTTTATGTTTTGTAGGTTTTCAACATGCTTTTTAAAAGGACATAGAGAAACCAAGTAAGCCTTATGGAAGTTGGTCTTTCCAATAATTCTGCAACAAAGGCTGAAGCAAACTGATAAAACCGGTTATACACTGGAACATTTTTATGTTCAACTGCAGTACAACCACGTCGACGAAGCTTCCCAAAATTTATATCACGAGATTCCAGTACGTTTAGGCCAGAGGTTCCCAACCTGGGGTACATGTGCCCCTAGGGGTACATTTGCCTATCTGAAGAGGTACATTTAAGGTTAGCACTAGAATAGAAATATATATTTACGTATCTTTTATTTCCAAATATTTATACATATGTCAGTAAATATTATTTAAAAAAGCCGTTGTATCCTTATTTTTAAATATGTGATTAGTCACGATAAAATATTTTGTCATAAGAAATTTAGGGTACGTATTCATATGTCGAAATGCTGAAGGGGTACATGCTTATCTTTAGAAATGCTGAAGGGTACAAGCTCATCTTTCGGAATGCTGAAGGGGTCATTGTCAGAGAAAGGTTGGGAACCCCTGGTTTAGACCATCAATTCTTACGTGGACCTAATTCTTTCATGGTTACTCTGCGGTTGCGGGGTGGTTGACTAGATTACCTCATGGTCATTCCTCAATCCTATATGTGACAGTGACAATCTTTGTTTAAATTCATTGTTTCTTTTGCCATTGTGTTTTCATTTATTCTAATTTCCACTGACAGTTGGTTACTTCTTTGCATGATGTTTTTTGCATTGCATCTGCTTATTAGCTGAGACATATGAAACAATAAAATCGATCAAGGTTTGCTGGATCCTCGATTATCAATGTTCAGAATGTACTTTTAATGGATACTGCACGGAATTCTTGAGGTGTCAGGCTAGCGAGGTCGTACCACGCGCGTTTCAAACCCTCTGTGAGTGTCAGCTCACCCACGGCTTGTAGTCAAATCTGACGTCGCAACAGGCAATTATTTAAAGAAATTTAAGTTTGAAGTAAAATAGCTCGTTTTTGTTTCTGCCGATTTTGAAGTTGATCAACATACGATTTTCGCCTTTTCACAAAAAAAACGCAGCAGTTCCGCACAAAGCGTTGAAGCACAATAATGACTGAAACACAAATGTTTATCATTTACAAAGCTGTGGGCTTTTAACTTGAAATTGGTATTCAGGCAGTACGTGGGTATTTATCTAAACAAATCACCATCAACGCACCACAGTTTTAACTTCAAACATTTGTTGTAAAAAATGTTTCACGTTTAGAGACGAGACATTGTGATTTTTACAGTTAAAAGGAAATGAATTGCCAGGTCATCCAAAATGCGTTCAGATTCCCTTTACCTTAGGCGGTGTTGACCACTGCAGATAAGAAAAACATAACTTATGCAGTAATTGTTACGATACAATTCTTTAACCGAACATAGCATACTGACATAAAAGGTTTAATTCTTTATTTGGGCAGTGACTTTTACAACATTGAATAAAAGTGACTGCATTTTAAAGCATTCCCGCGATGCACTGACGCATCCAACATGCACTGTAGACATAATTTTCAGTCAGAAAGTATTTTTGACGCCCTATACAATACGCAAAGTCAACAAAGCGTGAATGGCATCATTCTTTTTCAGATTATTTGCGAAACAAAACAGCTGGAAAAGCCGGCGGGATGTCGTCGTTATGTTTTGCGTCGAGTGTCCTCTCAATAATTTATTCCGACGGCACAAGATCGCTCTTGAAAAGCGCGTCACCAGTTTTAGCATTGAATGAGATCTGCCGTTTGTAGTTGTTGAGTGCGGCGGTGCCAGCCGGTGGACGTAGCTTGCGCTTTGCGTGTCTGAAAATCGGGTAAGCGATGAAACGGAACTCATTAGATGGTAAGCGATAGTGCGGCACAGGTGTTGCAAAACAGGCAAAGGAAAGCCTCTGCTTAAAACTACATTGAGCTTGAATGAATGTCGGTCAGCCCGTGAGTTCATCCATTTAATAACTTGCATGTTACAGAGTTGTCAAGTATTTACAGTATTCGACTGGCTAAAGACTACGGTTTGACAGACAGTAACCGAAACGTTTTTTGTAGTATTGATGACAACAGGGATGAAGAAGCTTTTAAATTGTTTCAAATGCAGAATTAACAAGATCCTACAAATTTTTATGCTTTACTTCTGCAGCTTACTGCAAAAAACTAACACATACAGTTAAAAGGCTTTTTAGTAATGAAACAGGCAAAACGTTAATAGAACATAAAACTAAAGAAAATGAAGTTGTTAAAAAATTTCGGACGTACAAGTCACCAGTGGCTACAGTACAGCAGGAGAAGCGTCTAACAAAGTGTCAGGGGCGTATAATTCATACAGCGCTGTAATCGCGCTAGCGAAAGATTCAAATAGGAATGTATGCAATGTGGAACTCCCGCAGAAATGAATCTACTACCCTCTAACAAACTAATCACAATTAAGGTAACGACATTTCTAACCGATTGCACAAAGCTCTACAGTACATATCTACCCTAACGAGGGTGAAAAATAACTTGCCTCTTTGGTAAAAGGTGGAAAAACCTTTAACAATAGTAAAATCGCCTCAAAGGCGAGTAAAAGCTATTAACGCTCCCAATGAACTTAAACAAGCCATGTTTGAGCAGCATTTAAACAAATCTAATACATTTGTAGAAACATTTTTCAGGCGACAGGCCAATATGGCAAGTAACGTAAAACACATTGACGCCTAAAAGCGGTTGTGAAAGTCTGAAATGATTGAGTGAAAAGATTTTTCAAAGTATAATTTAGGTTAAACTTAGGACTTCCGTATTCCTTTTCCATGAGTATGTTGCACCAATTCCACCGGTTTTAATCAAAAGCATCAGCTTATCTATAATAGTGACCCTGCCAAGGACTGAAAGAACTGCAACATTAGCGATGAGGAAAGCATGCAAAAAAGTTAAACTGACAGATTTTTGCAAGCAAGCAGTGTATAAGTATTATTTGCAGAACTCGTATTTTCTACCTGCAATGGGGATTCGTCATTAGGAAAGAATGGTTTTGTCGGAACCGGAAATGGCACCCATTTAAAAGCCGTTTGGACACAGCGCGCCTGCTCAAGTTTGGCCACAACTCGGGTGTTACCGGATGTTCACCTGACCAAAACTTTTTGTCATTCTTGGTGTTCGAAGATGCTGTCAAAGCAGAACACTCAAAATCCCATTTTCTGACTGAAAAGACATGCCAAAGATCCCCCATTTTGCTCACATTTTTGCGAAAGGACGCCTGTGATCTTGGATTCGATCTTATTTTATCGATAAACCGATCGTATTTTCCACGTTCACACGCAATACCTCAAATAAATATATCAGAGCAAATAGTTTCGCGATTTTCGAGGCGCAGTCAACGTTACAGTGATTTTGTCTACACTACAAAAAATGTGCATGACTGAAGCGCCGATACTTTTTGATTTCCGCCTCCTTTTCGTTAATTTCCGAGCAAACTATTAAAGGAAGGTGTGGTTGATGAAACCTGCATTATATGCAGTCTCATGTGATCTTCAAAGAAAGACAATTTTGATTGACAGCACACGTGTAGTAAAAATTTCTTGACGTTTACTTGTTTATGAGGCTGTATAACTTAATCGCTAACTAGGGAAAGAATCACTGTCAGCATATGGTTAGTCAAACACACTCACTGCTTTGCTTGCTTCGTGAAAAGTTTGCTTGAAAACAGGCACTTTGAGTTTTCTCGCACAGAAAAGCTTGATCTGTTTTTGAAAATGGTGAAAACTGTTAGTTTTTGCTAACTGACTATGGATCTTACCAAGCTGTGCAGCTGTGGATGCCTACAACTGCTTTACCGCGTGTTTTAAAAGTTGCGCAGCCGTTTCATGTGCCAATCCACACTATAGGCAATTGCTGAGTAATTGCGAGAAGATTGCCATAATGAATTGGAAATTTAGAAGGTAAGTTCTAAAACGATAGTTAGCAAACATTTGCAATTTCATAGTCCATGTTCCTAAGAACTGCTTGTTTGAGTTATCGGAATAAACTTAAAATTCAGCGTTTTATTAGGTTATGAAACGCACAGTCCTATATTTTCGACCTAAACAACGCGAGGAAGCATCCTGCTATTAAGCCCTGGTTCTGAAGTTGTGTGGGAACTGTATGACAAACACCAAAGCGGAAGAAAACGTAGCGTGAAAACATCCGCCGCGTCCGGTACAACCTGTTATCTTCAGCACCCCGTGTCGAACACGTAAAAAAGTTTGCTTTGGCTTGAAGTGCTGCTGCATAGTATGTATGAGAACGTTATTCGAAGCAGCTTTGTGTGAGGGCAGCTCAATATGCGTTGACAAATTTTTTTTCAGAACAAAAGAAACTGTTTTTCACGAATGGGTGCTTTAAGATGCTGACCAGATAATACGTTTATTTACTTAGGTTAAGCTCTTGTTGAATGTGTTGCTGAATGCAGGACAGGAGCTAGGAAATCTCATGAATGTTCAAATTCATATAGGTTTTAACGTCACAGAATTTTATGAAAAGAGCTTAAATCAAACAGTTTTCACAGAAATTGATCTCAATCAGGGTTGCGGATCGGACATTTTTGGGTGGAGTCGGATTCCTAACAACACTGGGAGTCCGATGTCCAATTGGATCATTTTTTATATCACACTCTTAAATCGGGAATTCCTGTTGAAATGGTACAATTTCTTTTGAAACTTTTGTTGAAACAGATATATATTGCTGTGCACCACGATTTCCATTGATTCTAACAGCCAAATTTCATTCCCTTTATGTTAAGCAGTCGGAGTCGGAAATTTTGGAAAGGCCGGAGTCAGAAAATTTGGAAAGTCGGAGGCAGAAATTTTGGAAAGGTCGGAGTTGGATATTTTACCACCAGCTCCGTAACCCTGGTCTCAATCCATCTAAGGTTTTGTTCAGTTCAGATTGTAAGTGGTAAAATTTTTCCTTTATTTTTCCTGCAACTTCATTTTGGTACTTGGTTGTATTTGACGATTTTTTGTGAAGTTATGTTGAGCAAAGTGAAAAACAGTAAGAAAGGACGAAGGCAGATCAGCAAATTATTTTCACATTTTGTAAATGTGAAACAAAAATCGGTCTCATTTTTCTGCAGTAACACACAGCTAAGTATCGTCCAGTCCGGCCTTTTTCATCCTTTCTGCTAAAGTGGAACTTCCCCCAAATGTTTACATTGCTCAAGGAACCATGTGTGATGATTAGGGCAACCAAAAGTCAATAAGTCAAAATTTTTCTGCCGTTTCTAAAGCTTACAAAACCTCCACAAACCAAATTTCATGCTCATACCATGAGGGAATCCTAAATTATTAGGTGAAAAAAAGTCAAATTTTCTCATTAGGTCAAAATTTATCATTAGGTCAAAATTTTCATGGAGCACAGTTTTTTCTTTTTATCGAATGTTTATCAAAACTACAACAACAGTTGCGGATATGCTTTTGCAAGTTTAGTTGCAATTCTGTAATAATAATGGGTTTGTTGCGATTTCTGACGTAATAATGTGGTTATACCCACTACTGGACGATTGAATATTATGTAGGGTAGGCGAGAAACGTGATCTCACAGTACTTATTTTGGTAAATATTCAATCCATTATGCAAATAGTGTTTCAGCTTTTGGGTGTTCTCAGGTTTGACTCTACGGTAGTTAGTAATTTACTTATCAATATATCATCCCCAAAGTTAAACAACCAAATTTTTTTTAATTTCAAAGCTTAGAGTGCATGAATATGCTTTTGGGTTTACCTCAACACCTAAGGATTAATTATTTCGCAGTTGCAAACGCAGAAAATTTATAGGTCAAAACAAAGTCAAAATTTGTAAATTATAAAGTCAATTTTTTTAGTTTTTTGGTCAAAAAATTGGTTGCCCTAATGATGATCCAAGCCTCTGTCCTGTTTATGTAATAACCACATCGGTCGTGTCGCATTTATGATAATAAAATCAGCAAAATTTTTTATTTCGTTCAGGAAGAGCTAGCGCCAAAATACTATTGGTAAGCCTCTCCTCACAGACAATGCACAGCGGTGAAGGGCAGTCTGGATTTCCAGTCCAAGTGAATCCCAGAGCCAAATAGTTGGCACTGTAAGAATGAATTTCAAGTTGCAGGTTGGCGGCACTATTTTCGGCGCTGTAGGTTGAGTGGATGAGATATATTGAGAGTAGCATCCGCAGCTTAAATCTACTGCTTTGGAATCTGACTCTCGTAGTCAGTTGTAGCATCTTCTGACTTTCATTTCTTGACAAAGCGGTCCATGATCGCAATCAAGATAGTAGACCTGATTAGGTTTCGCGTTTGCGATTTGCATCAATTTCGGTAAAATGTTTTTTGCATTCTGCGCTCAGTGAACCTCAGTGCTGAAAAGGACAGTTTTATGATGAGCAGCGAAAATTCGTTATAAGGGTCTAAATTGTTTTGTGGGCAATAAAAGTTAAAGTGCAAAGATTATTTGACAGCTATGATGCATGCGGTCTAACTGCTGAAAAAACGTGTGTTGAACTACAGCTTGAATTATGCATTCAATAAATCCTGAAACTGGGCACTTCTATTGAACACAGACAGGACTAGCGTCCTAGCAGCGATTGCTGGGTATGTTTACGCTGTTTACGTTTATGCGTACTCGAGTAGCGGGCGGGTTAATCTTTTGTCCGCCCCTCGCAGCAAAATTTAAACCCGCACTCACAGGAATTTGAGAAATCTTTCCCGCTCCCTGTACCTGCACCAGCAGACTTCTAACCCGCTCCCGCTCCGCACTGTTTCCGTCCCAAACCTGTACCTGTCACTCTGTGTCTGAAAACCACTAAAACCGCATGCAACGTGTTTCATCGCTGGTGGCATTTTGTTCTGGGGTTCATTTCAAAGTCAACAGAAGCTCTTAAAAACACTGTAAGGTAGAAATGTGAAACCTTTTAGTCAAGCTTGAGCGCTTTTTTCTCTCTTCACTGACGAACTCTTTAAATTTGCTCTTCTGCAATATACACGACATGTCCAGCCAGGCCCGCAACCAGGGGGGTGGGAATTTGGGGCATTTGCCCCCCCTGAAAAATTTCAAAACATTGCATAGCATTTGTAACATTTGCAGAAACTTTGAAAGAATAACGAAGTAATTTTACATTCTAATCATTTTTTAGAAACGTCTTATTTGTATTTGTCTTTGTCCTACTGGTTAACATATCGTCTTACAAAATTTATCTTAAGACAGGCCATCTGATCGAAAATTTCGTAAAAATTGCTATGTAACCACAGATATGTTGGAATTGTCAAAACTTGGGAAATAGTGTAAAATGTTGGTATTTCTAAGGCATATTTTTATCCTTTTGTTCGTGTACCACTTATTTTCTGAGACAGGTTTCAATTAGGCCTCTTGAAACTTTATAACATTAGGGTAAGCCTGCTATTGAACCGTGCAAACCTCTGAAATTTTCAAAGTGATAAGAGAAATCTTGACATGTTGGTTGTTATTAAAAAAGCTTGTGGTCACGTCAAACCGCTTGTTCTTCTACGACCGTTTGATTACTTTTGTCAGGGGCGGAACGGATCGCCATTATTAACGTAGTACAGGGGTGGGCAATTAATTTGACGCATGG
>Ga0210059_1005945_pt1 | contig 19617 bp, 11 predicted proteins | sample Ectturendosymbi2_FD_188042 | JGI IMG/M metagenome (GOLD analysis project Ga0210059, IMG submission 188042) | Ecteinascidia turbinata endosymbiont from Florida, USA - Sample 2 (SPAdes) (version 2) | ecosystem: Host-associated > Tunicates > Ascidians > Unclassified | place: Key West, Florida... | reverse complement strand
TTCTCTTTACAATACAATGCTCGTCACCAAGCGAGCCCTTCGGTTCCAACGCGCTCTTTCTGTGAGTGCATTCTCTTTGTGCGCCTGGAGGCGCTGAGAGGCAGTGAGCGGCGCGTGGTGAGAATATTAGGAATGGTCGGACTTACACTTGACGAGACCCAAAAAACATGCTTGAGAACTGTTTCAGTATAGTTCTGTTCTCTTTGATAACCAATTCGAACTGAATAATGGCCCTAAAGCAATAGTAGAAATGACCCGGTCAAACAAACGTCAGTCCAGAACTGTAGGCCAAATTAACTAATTGCTAAACAACTTCATGCACTGTGGAGCAAAGTTTCAGCATGCTACGCAAACTGTTGGCAATTTATCGCCGTTTCTCGCCAGATAATGTTTGAAAATATTTAGCATTATATGTAAATAAATCACTTGAGTAAATCACTGTTGTTTGAAATGCTTGTGCATAAATGCAACTTTTTATTGAAACTTTTGTTAAAAATAAATGCATATTTCTCACTATTTTATTGCAACAAAACAGGCCCTGGTTATGAGTTTTTAGTAGTTTTCGGACAGATGCGGGTTTGAGACTGAAAAAGTGCGGGTTGGGATTTTCTGCAGCGTGGGGTGGGTGCAGGTGCTGGGTGTGTGGGAAAATTTCTCAAACTCCTGTGGGTGCGGGACGGGTTTAAATTTTGCTGGTGCAGGGCCGGTGCGGACACAAAATTTCAACCCATGCAGGACTCTAGTGCGTATATTAGCGGCCAGAAAACAAAGTCAATTTATTTAAATTAAGGCCCTCGTCCCCCTTACACACACCACTGCCGAATACTGTTTCTACATTTTTTTATTGTTAGGGTCTGAGGGGGGAGCCATGGCACAGTGGCCTCCCTCTTCATACGTTAGTGATATTTTTCTACATATCAAATACGCTGAGAAAACTGATGATTACGGCATAGGGTTTAGTGTTGAGGTTAATGTCTCCGGTTGGGGTTGAGGTTAGAGTTTGAAAAAGAAATATAGTTGAGGTCTAACACTAAGTCCAATATTTTTTAGTGATTATAGTTATTCCTGTACTGTAGCTTGTGGGTATCTGACAGATAACCAAAAACTTTTAATTTGGACAACACACATCAAAGAAGTAATCGACAAACTTTATTTCTTTGCTCTGAGAAGCAAAATCCCTGACGAACAATAATACGCCTAAGTCAGAAATTTTGCTTGACAACGGTAATGGCAAAATATACACTACCAGTTAACAAATCTGTAAAATCTGACTAAAATTTTTGATATGATTAGAATAATCACATTTAAACAACAAAAAATTCTCAATCCGATCCAGTGCTGATCCGCCAATTTTCAACAAAATTGCAGTCCGGTCCGTCTTTATTCGGCTAAATTATCTTCAGTTTTGAGTCCTGTCCAGCCTGATCCGTGCTCATCTCTGCTTTCAATATAGGGTTTTCCCGTAACATGTGGAGCGCACCACGTGTTTCACAGTTCCAACCAAATCGATTTGTTAGCCCCTGCCTCTGTTGGTTTATGGCGCTCAGACTGATTGCTGCGGTTGGTTATTCGGAGTTCGGATAAGCGAGGTTTGGTGACTGTACTGTGTTGTTTTTAATACCGTTGCGGTGGTATTGGTTACCTTCTTTGAAAAAAGAAAGCTCTGACTGAGCCATGTGATGTTCTTGAAAAAAAAGCTCTCGAGCGCGAGCAGTGTCATTCTTACGACGGTTCTGCAGCCCTGGTGCGAGTAACCATGGCCTGCTGGTATCAGTCAGTCATCAGACCATGAAGTTTGTGAGGACAGCAAGCCTAATCTTTCTGTCTTTCCTTTATTCAGTCTATAAATTCATAAGCTTCTCAGGCTTGTTTTCTGGATATCAATGTTGTGGTTTTTAAGCTTTCATGTTTTGTTTGTGATATTGTTTTTCATAGCAGCAGTTTGTGTAAACTGTTATGACATTTTGATTGTAAAAATTTTGATCATGTGGTTCCCATTTCAAAATCAATGTGTTGAGAATGAGTATGTGAAGTGGACTTCATTTGATGGAAGGCAGTCATCTGTATCTATCAAGTGCTCAAAAGAATTGCAGTTCAAGACTGAAGATGCTATACAGGTGATTTAATGTAAAATTTTGCTATTTTATGCCAACAGGGTAATTTTATGTCAATTGCCCCAGCCAGTGATTGAGTCAACCCACCATCTCAGATTTTCCTCAAATTTCATAAGCAGACAGAACTTTTTTGATGCTGATTCCAAAAAACTAAATTTTTTCGAAATTGGTTAAGGTTTTGTAAAGTTATGGACCACACAAAATGACTACTTTTTATGGTCAATGAAGCATAATGACTAGCAAGAACATCATCAACTGACTTTAAAACTAAAGCATTCTCATTGTAGTCATTTAATTGTTGCAAAAACTTGAATAAAGTTTGTCTCAAGTATCGCTTATCTTCACTTGTGAAGAAAAGATTAAAAAATTCCATGTGCTTACCCTAATTTTGGGGCATAGAAAATGGGTAGTCATCAAAATCACTCATGCGTGACATAAATTTTGAATGGTGATAACTCGACAAGCACACATGCTGTTCGCATATAAAATTAATTGCTGTTTTAGGGTGAGGCACGAGTAACAGTCGCTCACGCCATAGGGGCATGACTAAAAGAGTTTGAGGACCTCTGTTTCAAGGGATTTTGATTTCCTGTCTAGAAACTTTATTGCTTTTAGAAACTTACATTTGGATGATTCCTTGTCAACTGATCCAGAGCTGTGCATCTCACATGAGTAAAATCCATAAAATATCATTTGCCGAGAGATCTAATCATTCTGATTTCAAAACACTTTGAATTTTTGAAATCGGACCAGTATTTGCAAAGTTACTGCTTGTTAATTTGCAGTGTACTCATTTAATTTTTGCATATACATTTTATGAATTTAGTACCAAGACTGAAAAACATTGCATCTTTTTCTCTTGTGATTACCGTAGTTGGAATTCTCCAAGAATGTATCGGAGGGCGTGTTCAATAAAAACCAATCATTGGCACTGACCTTTGAACTTAGTGATATTTTTGTGTGCACTCATACATGACCATATTTTAATTGCTCATAGTTTGAACAGATCAACTAGTATGGAGTTTGTTTATTCTTGTTATATTTTAAAGCTATAGAAAATTTTTTTTCAGGAAACCTCTGTCTGCTCATTTACCTATTTGATGTTGCATATCATTTTAAACACCTAAGGTGATTTTGACTTGCATTTCATGAACTACAACAAGCTTGCAATAATATGGTTTCTATCTTCAACTTATATTCATCTGTTTGACATGATACATGTTTTTGATAGTAGGTTGAAGATAAAACAGTTTTTTCAAAGTTTATTCATAGTAATTCCAGAATAAACTGACAAATATAGGATTTTATTAGTTTTGTTTCATTCTTATATTTTCTGATGCAGTGTCCTATTTGTTAGATACTCACCAATATGCAAAATTTATTAAAGTAGTTGTAAAATCAGAACTGCTAAGTGGTAACTTAGCCAACAAATATGTTGGCACACCGCACTGTAAAATTTCAAAGTGTTCATTTTGTTAGCTTTTCAAGTGAAACTATTGCCAAGTAGTGAGAGGCGATTACGCGTTGATTTTGCCAATCCTGTATTACTATCAAGGTTACACAAACCACTGCTTTCATCCAACTCAAATGGGAATAGAAGGAATGAGTCTTATTGGCAATTATTCTTTGGTAATGCAAACGTCAACTAATTATCAACCCAAACCCATAATTTTGAAAGGAAATTAATGTTGCAGCTGTGTGTGACAAAAAATGTGGTACATTGGCATAGCCCAAGATGTTGACCAGGAACAAGTGAGATGCATCAACATAATTTATGCATCCTAATGGATTTTCTGCATTTGTTTTGACGACAAAATAATGATTTCTGCTGGATTCTGGTGCAATTCTTTATTTGCACTATTAAAGCACCATGGCTAAAATCAGCTCGTGGATGTTGCTATGTCTCTTCAAGATCAATAACAAAGATAATGAAGAGATTTGGACAAATCTATGCTAATGCTGCTGCATGTATTGACACATAATTAATATCTGGCTACTGTTGTTTAACTTTGTGCACTACTTGAGGTTGTTGTTGGGGAAAATTTCATTGCTGTTGAAACATTTGTACGATGCATGTCATGTGTAAGGTTTTTAAAAACAGCTCAGGAAATTTTGCCAAATATTTTACCAGGAACTGCAGTGTGTGGGTGCAAATGTATCTCCATTTCATTCAGCTATGATACAATGCTCTTAATAAATTTGTAGATATATGCAAGCTCCACTGCAAAATTTAAATGTGATCCAGTTATTCATTTTTTCAGTAACATAAATTTGTTTTTTTAGCTATTGATTAGTTACCCTCGTTATGTGGACCATGAGTCTGAATGAAACTTCCACTATATCAGAAATTTAATAAATAAAAATGCACTACCCTAAAAGTGCTTCAGTTAGCATTAGGATGGAAATATTTGAGTGTAACTTCACAAAATTTTCCTGGGTTATCCTCTGGAAACATCCCCAGAAATACAGCCTATGAGTGGCTTGCAGGAAGCTTATGTCATCCACACCATACTATAGATTAAATTTTATTTTCTGACAGAACCTGTTCTCAACACTTTTGAATGCCACTACCGCATATATTGTAACTAACTCTGACTTATGACCAGGGCCAGATGAACCATTGGGCAAACCGGGCAAATGCCCGGGGCCTCGCGCTTGGATATCAAAACACTCCTTTTGTTATTTCCTGTCACCCACCACCTTGCCCGCCAGTACGAGGTGGTTTGTTCTTCACGGGCGAAAGGTTTCCCCGTTTTACAAATTGTTAAGCCGGCCAATGATAGACCCGCTGTGTTTGAGCTGACTTAGTCACGAATATTCAACTCAACTTACAGCATCTTAACGCTATAGTCAGACACTGGAGTCGAGTGTAGAATATGTTTTGTGAGCATTGGTTTATTGTATCACACAGCGAAAGCGTCGTCGCAGCGACAATCGGCAATAACGAAAACGTTTTAATAGTGACCTTTTCTACCGCTATAGACTTCCGCACCGAAAAAGGATTCAACTAGGAATGTCGGAACAGTTAGAATGTAGCCCTATTTAAGGGCTAAAACACTTGGCGCGTATGACACCTGCCATCTGCAGCTGTGCGCTTAATTACCGCTTTTTACTAAGAAAGGCTATTAAAGTGTCATCTCGGTCGCTAATGGTTTTCACCGCTGACGGCGGTGTTAACACATGAATGTATGTCAAAATCGCAACGTTTACAGCTGCAAGTGCTGGGTTACGTAATAAATTGTAGCATCGTGCAGTGCTCGCTCAACATTTGCTAGCGAGCTGCTCATGACAACAGTTCTTCGAGGAAAAACAAGTTTCCATGTTTTTCCTTCTTGGCTTCCTGGAACTCACTGATGTCTCCGAGAAGGCTACTCCTGTCTGGGTTAGTTTCTTCATACTCTTCGTTCTCACTTTCAGCTTCTGGCGATGTTTCTTCTTTGCTTCGCTTGCGTGGTGAAGCACTTTTCCGGGAAGTGCGCTTTTCGTTCGCCGCAAGACTGTTGCTATGGCAAAATTCCGCAGTACTGTTTGTGCAGCGGCTAATTCCCAAGGCAAATCGCTGGCGTCGCAAAGCGATGCTTTGTCCGTATTTCCGTCGCTAGCAGCTGTGGAGTCATCAAACCGAATTGGTAATCGACACAATTGGGTGAGCATAGGAAGGTTGACTTCTTCAGCTCCAATGAAGGCTTGTCGAATGACTTCACGGTTGAGGTCTTTGATTTTTACGCCTTCAGTCCACAAGTATGCTAACAGTGGTCGGTGCATCGGCGTGACGTAAATATATGCTACGCATATATTTTCATATCTTCGGTTTATTCCGGTGTAATAGCGTTGTTGGTTTTCAGTGTCATCCACTCTCAGTTGTACACAGAAAAACGTCTTACTTTTGACTCGAACCAAAACGTTCAGCAATGCACCATTGATTTCTTCATTGGAGAGTTTAGAAACCAAAACGTGGTCCGGTTGTTGATATCTGGGGTCTCTAAAAATACTGCGTGTCCTGGCCAACCCTCTATAACACAGATATAAGCTTTCTACAATATTCATAACGCTTAGCTTCCTGTAAAACATACAAAAGCTTGATTATTCACACTTCTCATACAGGGTTCTTTTGTACAGTTCATGAACACACATTGTGCAATAGTAAATGCTCCCAGCGGTGATAGTTTTGAATTACAGTTGCCTCTCTGTTAAATTATGGTCTTTTTTATTGTTATTCGTTGCGTTGAAAAGATTGGGTCGGTAACGTAATTGTAACAAATCCATGTACGACATACGGCGCGGAACACGTGATTGAAGCGTTAATGTTTCAGCCTGGTGAGCACTCAAATGTTGGTTAATCAAATCAAACACATCGAAATTGTTGTTTTGACACAAAGATTCGCATCTGACGTTCACTCTTTCTCTTTAAACGGCGCTACAGGGAAGGGAGTGAGTAACGCATGTTTTTTGCAGTTTGGCAGTTCAAAGCTGGCAATATCACTTTGCTGGTTTTTCTTTTTCAATTTTGAGGCTGTTCATCACACTTCAAAATTGTAGAGGTTTTTGGTTACTGCGTTTAGTAGGCTATATAGGTTAGGGAAACTAATAACTTTGGCATTTATCGTTTTTGAGTGACTTAAAATAATCGAACCAAACAGCACCACGCTTTGTGACCCAAGAATTAGATCGAAATCAGTGCATCCAATTTTCTACACTGCAGCTATTGGAAATGCTTTTCTTTTTATAAACTGCCTAATATCCAATTTTTCGAGCACTTTCTATAAATAAGTCATGATTTAAGAATAATAATTAACAGCCAGAACAAGATGAGCGGTGAAAAGACACTCCCACAAAACTGTTTCAAGCAATGAGAAGTAGAGCTATACTGTGTGTTGACAAAACTATCGAACAATTTACTAAAGTTACAACACCACGCAGGCTTAAAAAACTGAGCAGATGAATAACGAAAACTCGAGGCAGCAAATATAACTTTGCACTTAGTGCTCACTAAGAAGTCAGAGTAAATCTTAACGATAAAGACATGTTCCCACAAGTCTGCGTAGGCGTATTCTAACAATAACCTACGTATTGTTATGCTGCGTGAAAACAAGCCTGCATAAGAGTCGTTTGATTTACGCTATTCACTCGGGCACGATGATCGCAGTCTCACACTAACAATGGATTCTTCAAACTTGTGGAAGCACTGCTATATATTTACTCATGCTTCTTTTCACACAGTATATAACTATACGTGGCTTGCCGCTATCGGCAGTGTAACTGTCTCGCTGCGTTACCTGCCAAGATGTCTGTGTTCAACAGTCACATGCAGGGCTCCCATTTCAGTGATTTCAAATAAACTCAGATTGCACACCACAATAAACCCGTATTCGTACAATAAAAACAGGGCCACCGTCAGCGGGCGCTAGTGGTGCCCTTCCCCCATTTACAAAATGTGTGTCTCCATTTCATATTTGGTCCTCCGGTTGCTGCATACATCCAATATTGTGTTTTAAAAATGTTTTCCCCCTTGTGGTTTTTGGTCTCCGCTGCTGCGAAATCCTGGCGATGGATCTGAATAAAAATCCACAAAATTTGTGTTACGAACAAAAAAATATGAGTGTGCTTATTTGATTAAAAATATATGAGTGTACCTATTTTAATTAAAAACATAGGAGTGTGCTAATTTTAATTGAAACAATAATCGAATACTGATTTAATTATAGTTCTTCGAATAAAAACATATGAGTGTGCTTATTTTAATTGAAACAATAATCGAATACTGATTTAATTATAGTTTCTCTTGCTACTTTTTCTGCAACGCAAACATTAAACATCTGGAAGACCTTTTTTGTTTCTCAAGACGTTTTTCATAACATTTGTAACATACTCCGTTGATGATATCTTTCACTAATTGTGGAGTACATTTGTTACTACACTAGGAAATTTAGAGCAATCTTGAACTGTAACGCGATCTAAAATCCCACAAAAATATATCCTCAATGCCTTCTTTCTCCAATTTTAATTTGTTTTTTTTAATTTGTATGCATAAGGAAACATCGAAATTTAAACAGTACTAACCCTTGTTTCACCAGTTTTTTTCAATTGGCATTACAGACAATAAAATTATATATACATATAACCCTGACAATGACCTTATATGAGGATATGAAACCAGTGATTACTATGTAATGAAACCGACTGAACACGTCCTGCTTCATCCGATATGCGTTATCTTCGTATTACTGAACACGCTGAAGTTGCCGATGAATTTATCACTTCAAAAACCCAGGTTTAACGAGAGTTCATAATTAAACCTAAACACCCAGGTCGAATAAAAAAACAGATCTGGGTGAAAAACACCTTGCAGTGGGAGCCTTGCGCGGTCACACGCGGAAAAACGCTTGCTACCGTAACTTCAAGTGAACGTTTGAGCATGTATTGCCGTGTTATTGTTACGCAACAAAGACCCACATTAGAAGAATCCGCTAGCTAGTTCCGCAACCCGCCTCTGCAGTCAAAAGAGCGGACATGAGCGAACTGCAACCTCGTCCAGTAGCCAAGGAGGACCCAAAGGAACCACGCCCCCAAAAATTTTTAGAAAATATAGTCATTTTGTGCTTTGAGAGGCATTTTTCCAAGCAAAATAGTGTTATGCGCCAAAAATCAAACATTTTGCCCCCCCCAATTTTTGGGCTGCCTATGCCACTGATCTCGTCATTGCATGTTTGAACAAATAAAGTGAATTTACCACATACGAACCGCCGTGCATGATCACCCCAACTGTCTCTGAAGTCTAGTCTGCCAAATCGTAGGGCTATCAGGTTTGACCAGGGTTTTTGCAAAGTTGAAACGAGGGTATGTGAAACGCTACTCAGTTGGACTAAGCTTTTATTAGACGGACGGACGGACGGACCTCACAGTCACGATTTCGCCCGGGGCCTCGCGCTCGGTTAATCCGGCCCTGCGTATGACATTATGTCGAACTTACCTACTGTACGTGCGCAGGCCTTCACAAACGTCCCATCCGCCGCTTTGTTGTACTTCATCGACCCGTGGACGCGCAGTAGTTGTGGACTGCTGGTAACGGTTCGTGAAGGTTGTACGAACAATGAAAAGCCGCGTAGTTACTAATCATGTGTGATTATGTTATTGGTCCACTGAACCGAATTCTCCTTTACGTCTTTGTGTAAATTAAATTTGTTATTTAGATGTCAGATACCCACGCCAAGCTATGCAGTAGTACGGGAATAACTTTCAGCACTGAAAAATATCAGACTTATTCTTAGCAGTGATGTAGACGAGACCGTAACCTCCGAGACCGAGACTTTGTCATAAAAGCCGAGACCGAGACCTGGACGTTCGAGACCGAGACTGGAGACCTCACATTTCTTTTATGGTAATTAAAGCTAACTCCTTGAATAATGCTGCAACAAAATATCTGGCACATTGCCAAACACCGAGATAATAAAAATCATCCGAAATTTGTGCAAACGGCCAAATACAGCAAACGTTCATTTTCACTTTCGTCTTAGGAATTTACAACGTCAAACATGTGGCCTTATTTACAAATTTTGGCAGTGTTTAGAGGGTCTACGCATCCTACACTCGAAAAATGTGAGTGAACCATTTGAAAATTTGAGGTGCTTGCCGTTGCCATGCTTCAACAAATATGTTTAGACTCAGAAAATTTTTAATTGTTTTGTTCGTTACAAAACAATGCCAACCCTTCTGTGCAAGGACAGGAGGTGATGCCGTGATGAAGCTCTCATGTTCTAGTCTCCTACCTAGTATTGAAGCAGGCCTATGTTATTTGAGAAAGTGGTGAATCATTACTTTTTATTTTAAAATGATGCAGGCGAGTGTAGGCTATGCAGCCCCAGCAGGACTAGTCGAAACAGCGTAGTAAAGTGGTTCTTCTTGTTCATCTTTCGTTTGAGCGAGTTCTTTTGTCCGGTGCTAGCCTGCCTAGATATCGCGACAGGTGTTAAGCAGCCATTGGGATGTCTCATTGTCCAGAACCGTCAGGCCGTGTAGTTCGTGGGGGAGTCAATGGATTGGACAGTGGAGGACGACATGGTCGACGGTTTGTTCTGCAACACACTCACAGGTCGCCGAGGAGGACGTTCCCCATTTGTACAGGCAGGAGCAGAAACGTCCGACACGGTGCGGAGGCGGTTGAGCCGGACCCAGGCTTTTCTTGGGATGGTCATTCCGGTGTTGTGTGTACCGGTGTCTGGAATTAAAGTGCAAAGTCTTGTGGGATTGTCCGCCCACTCTGCGTTCCATTGATGATCCGCCCACTGCGCTGCACGTATGTTGTTGTTGTCAGAAAAACTGATGAGTTGTTGTGCGGCGATACAAATGGGTGTCTCGATTTGAGGCGCCGTGCAGCTGCACCCGATGGGTGGATGAGTGCTGAGTGAAGCAGGTGTCCAGGCTCCATGGCACGGCGTCCTAGGGATAGTGTGGCTCCTCTGCGACGAAGCTTAGCAGGTTGGATGCCTGCGAGGATTGGAAGGTTGTCCGCTTGTGTAGGACGCAGGCACAGGCGTTGATGGTGGGGTCAATAAGGCGGGTGTGAGCACTGCGGCACCAAACAGGAGCGCAGGACTCTGCTGTTGAATGGGCCAGGGCTAGAGTGGCTTTTCGCAACGCTTTTGCTCCAGCACCCCAGCCAGAGCCAACAAGTCGCTTTAGGAGTGCGACGTGTGATGTAAGCTTCTTGTGACGTGACTCAAGGTTTCGGCGGTACGTGAGCGACCTGTCCAACGTTACTCCGAGGTATTTGGGTTCGGAGCAGAAGGGCAGGGTTTCATTGTTGAAGTTGACTTACAGCTCACGTTTGGCTTCCTTGTTGTTGAGATGGAAGACTGCCGACACTGTTTTCGTGGTGCTGAGCTTTAGCTCCCAAGTCTGGATGTATTCACCTAGTGTTGCCATGTCCTTGCTCAGCGCCTCTTCCACTGCCAGCCAGTCTCCATTAGCATGAATGATTGCTAGGTCGTCAGCATATGCATACTTTCTGGAGATGGTGGCTGGCAGGTCGGATATGTAGATGCTGAACAGAAGGTGCGCCATGACAGATCCCTGTGGGACGCCGTTCTTGAGGCGTTGTATCCTGCTCCTTAGGCCATTTCCGGTGGTAAGAGTAAAGCTGCGATTACTAACCATCTCAATGATCATGTGGACCATGTGTAGGTCAGGCAGCAATCGCAGCAGCTTGCAGGTGAGGCCCCGGTGCCAAACGGTGTTGTAGGCTGCTGTGAGGTCGACAAATACAGCTCCGGCCTTCTTTTTAGCTGAAAAGCTATCCTCGATGTCTTGTGTCAGCAGGGTGACCTGATCTACGGCCGACCTACCATGTCAGAAGCCCGCCTGCTCCTGTGGGAGCAGTGGGTTGATGATTGGTTCGACACAGCGTAGATGAGTCTCTCGAGGTTTTTGAAGGGGACACAAAGCAGAGATATAGGATGATAGTTCTTTGCGTCCCAATGGCTTCTCTGGCTTAGGGATCGCAACTACTAGTGCTCTTCTCCAGATCTTTGGAGTTTTGAGTGGGCGCATGCAGGAATTGAGGAAGTCGCAGAACCAAGATCTGAGAGCCGATCCGGCGTGGAGTAGAAACTCTGGGAAGATGGAGTCCAATCCCGGAGATTTTCCTGGCTTCAGATGTCTGAGGGCAGCAGGAAACTCATCCGGCCTGAATGGTTGAGAGATACTGTGGCACTCAGGTGTTGGAAATCTTCCATAGGTCGGACAGCTCCTTGCTGGTGAGCCTGGTGGGCTCGCGGTCGCCAGTCTTGTGTGCCCCATTCTTCACCAATTGCGACTCGATGGACTTTGCCGAGACGGGGCACATGCAGGAGGAGCGTCCAAACGTGCCAGTAAATTTGTTGGTGGTTTTCCACGCCTTGCGGCTGGAGTGCGAGAAGTCGATGGAATTAACAGCTTCCTCCCATCGCTCCTGCTTATTCTGTTGTAGTCGAGAGAGTAGGAACGAGGCGGCTCTGTCAGAGGCAGTCCTCACTGGGTCTCGGATAAAGGAGTGATAGAGGGTCTCGCACTTTTTGTCCCAGCATGGCACATAGTTCTTCCAGGGGTCACGTGGGATATATTGTTTAGCCGCAGAAAGCAGGCTCTTGCAGAAATCCTGGTATGCCGTCTCAATATCTGGTGTGTCCGGAGGTGGCAATCTCTCCACAGATTCACCTGTGAGAAGGCAAAAGTGCTTCCAATCGGCTTTGCGAAAGTTCCCACGCTTCACCGGATCGTTGTGGGCAGGAACCTTGAATCTTGGTGGCGTTATGAGGGAGGGCCGATGTTGTGAACGCGGGAACTTTCCTAGGACACGTCTGTCCTGCAGTCGGCTGTCCTGGCCGAGGCTCGCGAAGGCCAGGACAGGGTTGGTGCCGACGTTCCAAAGGCGAGAGAAAAAACTGGCTGTTTCTTGTGGATTGTACAACAATCCAAGGTTGTTGGATGTTGCCCAGGAGTCCAGACTCTCACCGTCCCAGGATGTTGTAACCCCAGTTGACGTGCTGGCAATTGGAGTCGCCAACGTACAGGCTGGGGTGTGGGAATGTCGGGATGATCGCTGGAGTGTGTCGCGAGCGTGGAGGTTTGTAGACGTTGACGATCTTGTATCTTGCGACGTCTACGCACAACCACTCAGTCTCTGATTGTTCTGGAGACTGATCGACCAGCGACCATTCCAACCGCTTGTGGACAAACGTGGCAAGGCCGTGATTCCTGCTCAGGATTGACCCGGAATCACTAGCTTATCTGCGGTGGTGCAATGGGTCTCCTGTAGAACGATAATGAAAGCGTTGTTCTTATAGGCTTGCTGCTCAATGACGGAGATCTTGCCTGCAGTAAGCCCCTCAGTTTTCAGCTGAAGTATGTTGGGTCGTAGGTCTTCGGCAGCATTTCTGCTGCCGCGCCTTGAGAAGGGCGTTTGATGACCCACCCCATGCCGAACGCATCCAGTACGGGTAGTAGCGGTTGCTCTCGAGTTGACAGATTTAGTAACCATTTCGAGAAATGCCGCAACAGGGAGGGCCACGCGAAGGCATTTTTTTGTAACGTTACCTACACCTTTCCTAATAACTTTCTCCTCTCGCACAACATGTAACAGAAAAAGAATTCTCCAAAGATTTAGAATTAAGAAGTGACAACTTTGGAGATTAAAAAAAACAAAAGCATTACTTTGAATTTCAAAAAGTAAAATTGTAACTAATTTTTCATCCATCCAAACTTGCTCACTCTGTGAAAAACAAGTTTTACAAATTTTGCTCGTGATTCTGCTGTTGACGCAAAGAAGAAAATATTTAGGCCTGTTAGAGTAACAGACTTTTTTGGCACAAATTAGGTTTACACTTTGAACCAGCGAGGTAATATCCCACCGCATGCTCTACTACAGTGGCATAGCGATGTTAACTGTCGCCCGGGTCCGACCATGAAAAATGCTTCCTCTTTCCACTCCTCACATTTGCTTACGACAATATAAAATGAGAGAAAATAATGTATCATGCTTACTATAACAATAAGGAATAATAAAGAATCTTGAACATCACAATCAAATACTCATAAACTCAAATAAATCTTGTTTTTAATTCTCGATTATGGATCTTGCTTTCTCTGCTTGTTAGCCACCCTTCTCTTTGGCAAGTCATTTGTTTTTATACTACCGCAAAGTATACATCCTCATCTTCTTTCGTGTATTTGTGTTTTTTTTTCTCTTTACTGCGATGCATGTTAAAAGTCTAGCGTTTTGCGTATGGGAGTAAAGACGTTACACACAATACAATGAACATCACAGTCAAACACTCACAAACTCAAATAAGTCTTGTTTTTAATTCTGGATTATGGATCTTGCTTTCTCTGCTTGTTAGCCACTCTTCTCTTCATTCCATTTCCTATTTCTTCTGCCTTCGCTACATACGCATGTATGATTGGCTAAATAAATAGCATAGGTGGCACATGCTAGGCTGTGGTTCAGCCGGAAAGTTATATTTTTTGTCATTACTTGTGATTCGATGTGTTTTCCATGGCAACACCAAAGTGCACAACACAGGGCCAATGAAGCCCTGAAGTAACTTGGGTTTGCTTTTTAGTCTTACTCAGAGCAAGGTGCTCGTAATTTGTCAGTTTTTTTTACAACTGCGGCAGATCTTTTGCAGGTAACCATTGCCTTCGTATTGAACAAATTTTTTTACTTTGATGAAAAGAAAGTATTAGATGTTTTCGACAGGCATTGTTGGGATGCAGCATGCTGCAACCCAACAACGTTTCTCGTTGAATTTATGGCTCTATATACAATTCCAGGATTTGCTATTTTTTGTTGTCAAGTTTTTGTATTTTCACGTTTTTCATAATTGCCATATTTTTACGTTAAAGTGATATTCACAACTGTTCCAAATTTCCGTTTTTGCTGCCACACTAAGATTTTTCGCAACACCGCATGTCGATTAGAAAACGCAGCAAGGCCGTAAAACCTATAGCAGTACGTCAAAGTAACTGATCAGACATGACGTGTTACTTTCTCTCTGTATAAAACTCTTATAAGCAAAACTTTTCCTCAAGAGAGTTCCGAGGCATTTTTGAACAAGTGCACTTCGAAAAAAAGACATGGTTTTATTTGGCTTCTCAAAAAAGAAACTTTTTGGCACTGTCCCACCTCTTTCGAAAAAGCCTATTGGTTTCATAAGAAAACTCCTGGAAAAACAGTTCAAAGATAGTCCTTTGCAAAATACTCCCAACCTCTCGTTGCAGAGATTACGCGCTGCGATTTCATTGGTGCATGCACATTTTTAATTGAATTCAGTATAAATTTTAAACGCGGTAGATGGCAAATTGTTTTCACCATCTCACAAATAACACAACAACAAAGAAAGCTTAGCCACTGACAACTACGAACGGCTAAATTTTGAACAATCATTTTATAAAACCATTTGTTAAGGAATCCCTTCTTGCAAAACTTCATAAAAAACAACCTATGCAAAGTCTCGAGACAAAGAGCTCGAGACTGAGACCGAAATCCCTTGAGACCGAGACGAGACCTGAGACCTTCAAGACCGAGACCGAGACTCCAAATAACGGGTCTCGAGACAGGTGTTGAAACCGAGACCAAGTCTCGAGACTCCATCACTGATTCTTAGACCTCAATTATTTCATTTTCTAACTCTAACCTAACCCGACACACTTACCAAAAAAACAAACCCTAAGACCCAATCATCAGTTTTCTTAGAGTATTGGATGTGCAGAATATTACTCTGTACATCAGTGTGGAACATCATCCGGTATCTGGATCGCGATCAAACCGGATTCTGCAATTCAGAAAAGGATCCGGATCGGACAAGTTTAAAAAAAAACTCTGCTGGATCAGATACAGATATTCAAACTGCGTTGATCACTGCAGTAATCAGAGTTTATTTAGGATATGGAGCGGTTTGGATCAAATATTTTGACAGGTATACCGGATTAGGATCGGACCGCATTGCACAATGAAGATACTAGACTGGATTAGGATTGCAAAATATCCGATTCGTTCAACACTACTGTGCAAGCGTAGATGGCGTTGTTAAGAGTTGTATGTTCTTAAATGTTCCTCGTGCAGGTTTGCCACAAATCCCGCGGCACTGATTGTTTCATTGTTTCTGCCGGCAAATGATTTATTCCAGGCCGCGCGTTGATTCGTTTTGCGCGCTCTGTGCCTCTTAGTCGGTCGCTAAATACTGTCGCCTTTGTTGGTAACTCGTTCTATTCGACACGTGGCACGCGCTCTGAAGCTCTACAGTACTGTACTCAAACCGTAAGTGGAACTGTCTGCCTTGTTTTCCGTTATCTTTTCCGAATAAAGTACAGTGCATTTTGTGCAAGGTGCTCTGAGTTTTTGAAACTCATTTCAATTTTTGCAATTATTGGCAAGAAACTCATGCAGGTTAAACGAGATCCAACCTACCTTTCAAGGAAAATCACAACCGATGAACGATACAAACGACATATTGCAAACGTTTCGATAACTCCTGTTATCATCATCAGTGGATTGCAAATTCCTACCTACCTATCTGCCTTTCCAATTAAACATGAGAAATTAATCACAAAAAAGAATTAAGTTTTATCGAATTGTCAACATTAGGCTAAATGCATGGTAAATCTGCATTTCATGGAAATTAAGGAATGCGGCATGATAAAGTTGGTTACCTGAGACAATCATACTTCTTTCATGTCCCATTCGTCCCACCCTATCGCCCCAAACGTTCCCATGGGTGGGGACAGGGCCGGCCTGGCCTCAAGTCGATGCAACCGATGCAGCTGGATTGGGCCCCACGCCTCTGGGGGCTTCACGCCATGGTGTTTAGGTAGATTGTTCATTATTTCCAGATACCTCTTGCGCTTTAGAACTCAGTAGAAACAGCTTATAAATCTCATTGTTTAACAAACAAAGCTCTTGTTAGGACTAGAAATGAATTTCCTCTATTATCGAACGTTAGCTAACCTGCTCAGTTCTCGTGGTAAAGTTTTATATCAGCGCTCTACCATGGTCCGTACATGAAAACCATCACCTGACTTTGAATGTATCAACCAATTTTCTGAAACAAGCAATAAGCGACAAAGTCAAAATTGTCCCATTGGTTCCACATTTCCCACCCTAAAATTTCTTTGGACAAAAAGGCTCAGGAAAATATCAAGAATGTGTTTATCAACAAGCCTATAATGATTTTGAAAATATTATTAACTGATGTATGCACAAAAATTTCTAAATGAACAATATGGAAACATATTTTTTCCCTATTCTGTTTCTGACCTCAATTGCACCCCTTTAGATAGGCAAATGCACCCCAACTAACATAGGGGTACATGTACCCCAGTTTGGGAACCCCTAGTATAGGATTAGGTTAGGATTTAAGGTTTAGGTTCAGTATGTTATTGCAAGTGTAGTGCAGCCAGCACACACTTACTGTGTGTTAGTGTCACATTACAGGTGGCGGACGAATACGTTTTCAAAAGTTCTTTGGCGGACCTATAGCCATTAGGACTAGTCTACATGTCTTTTTTTCGAAAAGACAATGAACTGAAAACTTACGTTTTGTCACTTTGCTTTTGGGGTAACAGTATATTACGGGCCACCGGCTGGTCCAGGCCAAAAATAAGTTGTGGTTTAGCATAGATGGGCTGGGAGGATTCTTATTACCTCCAGGCAGGCTGGGCTGATAAAGTGCTGGCCCGTGCCATCTCTAACCGATCACACCCTTTCAATCAAAGGCAAGTAGCGACTTTGCTCCAGCCTAAGACACCGACTTCCCAAGCAGGTCTACAAAACGTGCCCACTTACACCTACTCGTAAGACGTGGATCTTGTCCAATTGTTAAGCGACTACTTAACGTATACAGGGACGTAACGAGGTTAAAGGGCGCCTGGGGCAAGAAGCGAGCTTGGCGCCCACATGTTTGAACCTGAGGTCTTTGAAAGGAAATTTGCTTTATTGATGAAAGTATAGGCCCACTTGTGAAATTGTTCGGAGTTTTTGGCGAGCCCAGCAGACATTTGGCGGCCCCGCAGTGATTTGGCGCCCCCATAATGATCTGGCACTCATGGCATTGTGCCCCCATCTCCCCCCTTGGTTACGCTCCCGGGGGTATGTAGCTGATAACGCAACAGCTAGAGTCTTTCAACGCGTTTGAAACATGTTTGCATTTCATGTCACTAAACGCTATGAAATGCGACTGCGGTGGCATCTTTGTACCCTACTTGCTTCCTAAAAACGATTAGGTATCAGAGATGATCACTATCCGGTTTACTGGTTGGATATCCGGCAGGATAGTGGGTTTGCAACTGGATAAGGATATCCAAAAACTGCTTTCAAACGGGAACCGGATACGGATCCGGATATCCGAAACGCTTTTATCGATATTTTGAGGATCAGACTTTTGGAAAAAGCTGCACGTTGCATCATCATTCATTTATTATCTTCAGAAGCATCTTTCCAGCCTTCAGTGCCATGACTTCGAGTCTGCCTATGGTGTAATCTCTGTGCCGTAGTGTAATCCCATTCCCCCTCTAATCTGATAATTGGACACGCCAAATTTGTCAACATGGATCTGTTCATGGTGTGGGAAGATAGGGCTCTTTCAGTATAAATTAAGGATGTTTTTTGCTGCATTCCTGGACTAAGGCTAGCTAGTGTTGGCGTTTTGTGATCTGTAGTTTAGACGAGCTAGAGCACTCTAGCTCTTTTAATGTGGTCTGTTGTCTACACCACGCCTTGCAGTCTTCACGCCTATTCTACCTACGTGAGCCTGCTTGACTGGTTGTTGGAAGATACCAGGCCAGACAGCTTTTTTCTTTCTTAAACATGATATGCAAAATTGTTGTTTTGTGTCATTGACTTATAAGATTGAGCGTTAGTGGGTGATTTCAATGTAAATGACATACTTTAAGCCAGTGTATTGTTTTGAATGTTGTTTTGGTTTGTAGATTAGTTTTTTTATATAGTTGGGTTTCGTTAAAGTGCAACAATGGGAAGGATTAATAAATGAAGTTATGAATGTGAACTCATGGATGGTGTTAAAATCTAACCATTGTTACCAAAGAAATGGCTAATGAAAAGCTTGGTATCGTAACAGAACCATCACCAGAAAGTCTTCTATAGGGGGCTTTAAATTTGTGCAGTGGAGCTTGACGTTCTGAAATTTGAACAAACATCACTGTTTTATAGTGCTTAATATTTCAATTTGGGGGGTTTGGAGCTTTGTTTCGGAGGGGATAAGCACACCAAAGCCCATCCGTGATGACGAGACTGTGTGGCAAAACTTCAGCTTGCTTTTTAATACAATTGACTCAGAAAAGCACTTAGGTTACGAGGTATGTCAAAGTAAAGCTTGCAAGATATGTCACACTTTCTGTTTATAAGCATGATAGGGCCCAAAGTGGCACAACGCATTCAGGTATTGTCAGGCCTGTAACCAGGGGGAGTGAAGCCCCTCCTAGAAAATTTTTCGCCCCCCCTGGAAAAATGTGTTGGACACAGATTAAACTTATTCGATGCAGTTCAAAATATTTGGGCTCCTCTCAGAAAACTCTTCACCCCTCCTGGTGTCCCAAGCTGGTTACAAACCTGGGTAGTGTCTATTTTGCTTCATGGGGCAAAACTTGTGCTGGGACCACTTTGCCTTTATTTGAACACAATTGGTTGAAGTGGTCATGTGACAAGTGCAATACGCATAGACAATTGGATGGGCTTTAGAAGTTTGTAGTTAAGGTTTAGAATCAGGGCTTATGGTCAAAGTTTAGGTCAAGTTTTAGGTTTAGTGGCTCAGTGTTTAGAGTTAGGGTTTAGCCTGCAGTTCACTTAATGCAAACAAGAAGCTGCTAACTCCTTGCCAGCCCTGAAACCATGACAACCATCATCCATGCACGGACTGAGCTGTAACAGATGGCATGGTCAACTAAGCAGGATATGCATTCCAAACTTGTCATGTGGCTACTTCAACCGATTGTGTTCAGCTAAAGGCAAAATAAT
>Ga0210059_1005943_pt1 | contig 19620 bp, 11 predicted proteins | sample Ectturendosymbi2_FD_188042 | JGI IMG/M metagenome (GOLD analysis project Ga0210059, IMG submission 188042) | Ecteinascidia turbinata endosymbiont from Florida, USA - Sample 2 (SPAdes) (version 2) | ecosystem: Host-associated > Tunicates > Ascidians > Unclassified | place: Key West, Florida... | reverse complement strand
AATTAGATAATTAATTTGTTTATTTTAGATCATAACTTTTGAACCAGAAACGCTAGAAAGTCGATCAAAGGCTCAAAAGACTTGGACTCGAGCCTAGTTTCCAATGAAAACTTCAGCACAACACTTTGGCCTAGTGGTTGGGCCCTAGGCCAGGCAACATGAGTCAAAATGACCCTAAAACTACTTTACTTATGACGGTCAGTCGAAAAAAATCCGCAACCCCCAACCAAAAAATTTTGTTTCAAGTGCAATCTACTAGACTGGCTGATCCATTTGAGCCCTTGAACAGCTCTCTAGCGCAATCGGCGGAGGAGCTAGGGCGTCGGTAAGGCAACCAGAAACTGCTGTTTTTTAGGCCGAAATTGAAGTACAAATATATCATAGACTGGCTCTCAAAGTGTTAAGAAAACCTAATAAAAACCTACCAAAAAACACTCTATACTTTTCCTTTGAAATATCTACTAAGTAAAAAAACAAAATAAGCAGGACACTCATACAGTTATCTGTAATTGTTTTTTCAATCAAACAAAACAAAAAGTAACGAAGTTTAAAGGACTTGAAAAAAGAGAACAAATTGAACAGTTTGAGTAAATTCTAATGGTTATTATTTTCAGCTCTGCACAATCGGTATACTTTCACCAATTTTTCTGCCTTTTCTGCATCTAAACTTTTTCTGATTTTGGAACATACCAAATCATATATTGAAAAAATACACTTTGCAGATGCTGAACTAGCAGGGCATGCACATAAACTTGACATGAAACTGCGTAGTTTGTGTGGGAGTGGGTTCTTCTGTTTGCTGTGCGCATGCTTTCCAAGCCTTACCATTTAGGAGTGAACTGACCAACAACACATTGCGAAATCAAGATGGGGTACATTGCTTTACCCTCAATTTTGGAAGCCATAATAGGTATATCAAGTTATTATTGTGTAATTCTGAAAATAGTGATATTGCATGATGGAATAAAAAAATTCAGAATGGGCCTTTTCTGTTTTGTTTGAAAAAAGAACAAAATCTTGTTTCTTTTTTTAAAAAAAGGGTTATCTTTTCAAAATAATGGTTTTAAAAAAAACAACAACAGGTGGGTTGTTTTTTTTCAAAAACCCTTGTTTTTCTCAACCCTGCTTTCCTCACATTCAACATATTAATTATTTTTCTGATGGCTGCACTGGGCACTACAATGCGTATAAAAATTTTCCCCATCTGACTTATCACACAAGCAAGATTTCAGCATTGATGCATCTTAGGTGTTCTTTGCTACAGCCATGGAAAATCTTCATGTGATGATATTGGTGGTATAGTTAAACAACAACTTACATGAACAAGTTTGATGCATCCTAATGACCAGCTTTGAACTGCAGAGAGAGTCTTTTAATTTTGCACAGACTCCATTTCTGGCATCAACAAATTCTTCATTTCAAAAAGTTAGGTCTTCTTCGTTTGTGACTTGCAGAATGATTTGCTAAAGGCAGCACAATCCTGGAACCTGGTCTTTCCACCATTTTGTCCCAGTATGTGTTGGAAAGCTTAAATTTAAGCGTACTTTAATGGATCCTGCTTACTGTGGAATACACACTGCACAGCTTCTTCACACTTCCTGTCATGTCTCAGGTTGATGTTCCCCTGATATCATATATATGTGTGGCTTGCATTTATGATGATAAATGGTGGATTTTAACTTCACGCTGTGCCAAGCAGCAAGTGCATTCTTCCTTCACTTTGTTGATCCTTCTGAAGGTGGATGTTTTGTTTTTGGCACAGCTGTGTTTTTGATTTTCCACTCAAATCTTCGTAAACACTTTACAGTGGAAGGTTCTTGCAAAAATTATTTATGTCAAATATTTGTGTTCTTTTCATTAAGTATTGTTTTTTTTACATTTTCTGATCAGTAAGACTTGGAGCACTACTTGTAATACTTGCAAACTTTAAAATGCAGGGATTTACTTATAAAACTTGTGCTAATGCAATAACCCCCATAGTAGAAAAAGGAGAAAAATTTAGAATAATGTAATCATAGTTTACCAAAAAAAATCAAAAAACACCATAAATATTTTTTCTTTGTGATAGATGAACCTTCTGAGAATAAGTTTTAAAAAAAATTATGCAAAAAAATTGTTGCCCACACAGGTTTTCGGAAAGTTTTTGGCCGACACTAAATATTTTAAAAAGCTGCTATAACTTATTTTCTTGTGATGATAGGTTAAAATAACTTGCATTTTTGAAATCCTTGACCCTGAAAATGGTGGAATTGAATGTTTCATCATCACTCTAACAATAGTAGATCACAAAAAAGCAGTTTTTTGTTTCTTGGTATCACTGCCACCACCTAGTGGTTTCTAAAATTAAACCCCTCATAACTTGAGAACCGCACATCCAATTTCAAAATTTTTTTTGTTTTTTTTAAGGATTACACTGACTGAAAACTTAGAGGTACAAAGCAGGCTAATTGCTGGAGTCTCATTGAGTAGTAACAGAGTAAGTGCTCTTGCTTAGTAGCAACAGAGCTATCAGTTCTTTGCGGAACTGGTGCACCCTAACGAGAAACCAGGTACGACCCAGCACCCCCTGTGCAACTGTGTGGATCATCCTGCAAACATCCCCCCTCAATTGTGTTGCTAGTTATCTTTTCGCATGGCCCTTTTATTAACTAAACGTGTCTTTGTTGATAGCTAGTTTAGGGACACCTGAGTTGATAACCGTAGGCTACTGTTTTTTTCCGTGTCCTGGCAAACTATTTACTATGAAAATGCAATATCTTCCTTATCGCCAATAAACTTACTACTACTACTCTGAAAAATGTATGAAGCAAATCAAATGCTCTGTTACCATACGAAGCAGTTCTCTTAGCACTTCTACAGGTAGTTTATTGGATTAATTGGGTCTAAAACTGAATGTCTAGCAATTTTCAGCCATCTGATGTGATCAGAGGCAGAGAAATTAGGAATTTAAGAAAAATTTAAGCACATTCATTGCAGCGTAATGAGCAAAAATGGCATTTTTTGAAATGATCATAACTCCACAAATAATAATGGGTCTTTTAAAATAATTTTTTGCATTCTTAGTTTTTCAGTGAGATCTACCAATGTGCCAAATTTCAGTGGAATGCAAAACACCTGATGTAATTTTTGAAAAACATTTGCTGATTTGCCATGGAATGACCTTGCACCCTCCAGCCAATCTGTTGCTGCCAGAAGAACGTTGATAAAATACACACTACCTTTTTTTAAAGCCATTTTCCAATTCGGTGTTCAGCTAAAAACTGATCGAAGTATTTGGTTCTAAGCTGGAGTTTAATAAAAAGTCACGACTTAAGTGAACTAACCGCTTATTTCAGAGATTATGGTCAATGGTGTCATATTGTTGAGCTTTATGATTGTGGGCCTAGGAATTAAGTTGAAGTCGATGTCCTTGAGGATCTGCAAATGGACATCACTTTGTTTGCCTCGAAATCCTTGTACAGCAGCAAGGGTGCTCTTCAAAAGGGCGAATCAGAGCTTTTTCCTGCGTATCCTACGTATGTAGTTATGACAGATGCATAGGCTATGGCTCCCTGTGTTTTAACCTAGGTCAACTCAGCCGCCAGTTGTTCCAGCTGCCAGTCGGCTCCAATACGGACGTTGGCTAAACGCAAACGCATTACCAGAGCGTGGCCACATTGAACTGATTGAACCAATATTAGCGATCATATCCGTGGAAATATTATTAATATTTCAACCGAAATGGGTCATTTACATGTCCAAAAATATATTTTGCTTGATTAAAACTTGCGCTCAGATCTCGAATAGCTTATTTCACAGCGTTAAACTCTCCACCCTTTACTCAGTACTAAACCTTCAATGCTAGTGAAAGATGGCTTCAATCAAACAAATATTGCACTCATGTCCGTGGAAAAATGAACAATATCATAACTCAGATGGGTCGTTTACATGACCAAAAATATATTTTGCTTGATTGAAATTTGTGCTTTTCACTCTTTGGCGTCCCGTGCACGTGGCTTTGCACGGGAATTTCTTGGTCTGGTATGCTCTAAAGACCCGGTAAAAGTCTCAAAAGACGTGACAAGCCTTCTAATCTGCATTCAAAAAAAAAGACTCGGACTCGAGCCTAGTTTCCAATGAAAATTTCATCGAAACACTTTGGCCTAGTGGTTGGGCCCTAGGCCAGGCAATATGAGCCGAAATGACCCTAAAACTACTTCACTTATGACATTAGTCACAATAAATCTGCAACCCACAACCAAAAAACTTTTTTCGAGTGTAATCTACTAGACTGGCCGATCCATTTGAGCCATTGAACAACTCCCTAGCACAATCGGCGGAGGAGCTAGGGCGTTAGTAAGGCAACCAAGAACTGCTGTTTTTTAGGCCAAAATCGAAGCACGAATATATCGTGGGCTGGCTCTCAAAGTTTTAAACAGAAAATCTCCTGATACAGCGTGGAAATTTTGACCTTCTCGCTGGCAGTCAGCACTCGATGCTAGTCAAACATGGCTTCAATCAACCGATCATTGCGCTCATATCTGTACAAAAATATTTAATGTCCTTACTGAAATGGATATTTTTCATATGTCCAAAAATATATTTTATTCAATTAAAACTTGCGCTATAATCTCGAATCAAGGGCGTACGCAAGGGGGTTGGGTTTAAAACCCCCGTTGAGCTTGATATTTTACAAAAACCTTATTACCTGCGCACAGGAGATTAATTGCTTTCACATACCTTATGCTTGTTAATTTGTCGACTTATTGCAAATACCACAGAATGAATTTGCATGAAACTTTCAAAGAACATTGCAAATGGGCCAGAAAGTAGTAATTAGGTTTTGGTGAAAATCTGAATTATCGTCTGCATCCAGAAGCCATCTCACCATTTTTTGCAGACCTTTCGTCCATTATGCATGTTTAAGATTGTCTTCCACGATAGTTCACTTTATCCGAAACAATCAAGGACGTACGCAAGGGGTGGGGTTAGGGTTAACCCCTTTGAGCTTGATATTTTACAAGAACTATGTTACCCGCGCAAAGGGGATTAATTATTTTCCATACCTTTTGCTTGTTAATCTGTCGACTTAATGCAAATACCACAGAGTAAGTTTGCATGCAAATTTCAAGGAACATTTCAAATGGGCCAAAAAGTAATAATTAGGTTTTGGTGGGAATATGATGTACCGTCTTACATCTCACTACTTTCTGCAAACGTTTTGTCCACTATGCATGTTTAAGATTGTGTTACGCGATAGTTCACTTTATCCACAGCAATTGTCTTTATTTTGTCTTCTAAGAGGCTGATCAGTACAAGCGCTGACCGCATTGACTACATTGCCAATTTCTGTAGCATGATAGAACTGTTGCACGAGCTCAAAAACAGCAGTTGTTAACACAGAAGCGTTCAGGCATTTGATAATGTCTCAGCAGGGAAAAAGGAAAACTATAAGATTGCTGGACTTCTATAAATAACAAAAAATTGAAAGTTTTCTTGCGTACTTTATGCGCTTTCTCAATTCTTGTGTGGTTCAGCAAAATTCGATCTTGCAAACCAGGGTGTGCATCAGACAGTTCAGCCCAAATGTCTATGCTCGACTAGTCGTATTCGACAAGACATTAACGCAGTCTCATTTTGTAGTTGTAAATTGCTCTGACACATTGATGAGTATGTTTTACCCCCTGTTTTAACACGCAGCCTGATATTTTTGCAATAATGAACTGCTGTATCGTAGCGTTGAGTATATTTTTTTCCGATATCTGAACTTGGAGCACTAATAGTTTATATTCAGTGCAATGATACATAAAACAAGGCGAGTGGATATAGAAAAATATGCATATTATGTCAAAAAACTTCGCCAAAACGTTGCTTTGGAAACATGAATATGATGTCAAATGGTGACGTCACAAACAGCGCACACCAAATACAAATGACCACCATATGCCACTGAAAACCCCCATGAAAATTTTCTGTGTCTGCTACTGTCTCGAATTTCGATACAAACAAGCACAGCAATATAGTAGAAAACATCATTTGGGTTTTATCAGAGCTGTCAGCTGAAGTGCTCAAAATGCTGAATCGCATTGGACGCACGTACACATCATTCTTACAGTAGAACACTTCAGTTTTCATGCATTTTCTATGAGTAGGCTACAGCGTGATTTGATATCTTGTTCAAGTCGCTTTACATTACAAAGACGATAAATATTTTTCTGGCACATTCCCATTTTTTAAAGATGCAAATCTTTTTAATGCTACTGGGAATCATGCATGTGGCCCAACCAAATATCCATTGATATCCGCTTACCAGCAGCCAAAGCATTTGGCCTAAAATTAGCACAGCCTACTTCACAAAATGATTTCACAAAATCTATTTTTACTGTTGGTGGGTGGAGGATGTATCCTTTCAATCTCCCCCTGTTGGCCCCTGCATACCTACCCACACAGAGTTGTAAACAGACCTTATTTTGCAGCCGGAACCCAGCCCCAGCCCGAAATTGCAAACCCAAACCCGGCTCGAGCCCGATATTTATTGTTGAAACCCGATTTAGGCCTGAAAGCCAAATTTACCGAGGGAGTTCAGATATGCACTACTGCGTAGTAATAGAAAACGTTGTGTGCAGTGGCGATTCTAGAATGGAAAAACTGGGGAGGAGCTACAGGGACAACAAAAAAGTAGGGGGGCCAACATAAAATGTCTCTCCTGCATGGTGATTTTCTGTTGTAATGAAGATTGATTTGCTGTGATTAAACCTATCAAACCCAGAATAGGATAGTAAATATCGTCAGAACTGTCGCCAGGAAGTTTTCAAATCATTTAAAATTTTGCCGACTGAGAGTTATCTGCTGTATATGTCAATCAAGCGAACTTGAATGTGAAAATAACCAAAAATTGGGGGAGACAAGCAGTGGGCCAGCCAAAAATCTGTGGGGGCCATGATCTACCCAGCACCCCCACCCCTTTGAACCGCCACTGGTGGTGTGCAGATGTAGTTGCAGGTAGCCTAAACGCTTTATCACAACGAATATAGCAACCACCTTGACCAAAACATTAGCATAATCTGGCAAAAACGTGGCATGTGAGTCAATGATAATACTGTGGAATATAATGTATTTCAAGAAAAAACGAAATTATCACGAAATTATCTACGATAGCGCAAGCATAAAAGAAACTTTCTAGAATAGCACTTAAAGAAACTTTCTAGGATAGGACAGCGCTATTGACGCGAATAGCCAGCTTGTAGGCTTCTTAAAACAAGTCAAGAATCGCGTGAGTGAATGATATTTTCGACATGACGCCATCGCGTGCTAATTTCCTCACCGCTGTCGCCTTCTCAAAAACAGTGTGAGACTTATCCCAGCAGAGAATAAAAGAATGCAGATGTGTTTGCAAACAGAATTAACTGAAGGAAAATAGCAATCCCTTTACTCACAGAAGTTACCCCGGTGAGTACAGCAAATCTACGTCACAAAAGAAAACAGTCGTTGCTCTTAATGTTATAAAAAAGTTTTGTATGCAGGCCCGAAATCAGCCCAAAATATTTACACAAACTTAAGCTCGCCTCGAGCCCGGCCCGACCCAAAAAGCCTGGCTAGATTTATAACTCTGCACCATGTCAAAAGTTTCATTCTAAGAGTTCTACTTGGATAACGACACAAAAATATGTTTGAGATTAAATCAAAATGCACAACGGTGAATTGGCAAAAAGTACCAAGTTTCACCTTCAACACAAAGAGAATGTCGAACAAAACAAGGTGTGTTGTACTTGTAAAGCAAATGTTTCGCAATTGGATGAAAACAATGCTGCATTGTGGGTTTGGTTAAACTCAAGTAAATCAGATGACTTACGAACTAATGCATTCAGCACAAGCACAAAGTGTAAGAGTCAAAGAAAAAATAACTTGGATTTGTCGGTCATCATTGTCGCGACATTACAAGAAGCTAGGATAAATGTATATTTTATCCTTAGTTACGATTCAAGTTCCTACGTTTTGAGCTAGATAGGTCAATATACAGCTAGGTAAATGCTGTAGGCTACTTCTCCAACGTTTTGGTTGAAATTCTGTTCACCAGTGGACAGTAGTTGAAAGGCAAAAGCTTTGCAGAGATTTGCCTGAAAATCTAACTTTCTAACATTATATACACTAGCATCATTAAATTATACGCTGTCTGTTTCTGAATACGTGACAGCCAACATAACAGCAAAGCCAGTTACATTTCTGCACGGAACAAACCATGGTTGTACTGTGGTCTCTCACATGTGCAGCTGTAATACTCTCACTGTTACAAGAAAATAACCTTTCTATCGATATACCACACAGGGTAAAATGTTGGACAGAAGCAGTTAAACATCTTTCACGGTCTGTAGAAACTTGAAAAATGCTAGAAATTATTTTATTGAAGCTAAAATGTGTAAAATAACAGAATCAGTGATATCACACCAAACTCTGTTTCAACATGAACTGGCTGTATGTGGCCTACCATCTAATATGAAAAGCTCTTCACACAAAACGTGGCAAGCATCACTTATATTTGAAACCTCTCCAAATACAAAACCTAAAGATAAAAAATGGGGAGAACATGGCATACTATGTCCTCCCCGCCTGAAAAAGTGAGGGGGCACGTTCCCCGTGTCCCCCACCAAATTGCACCCATGCATCCAACCTGTCATGAACAAAGACCTTGATTTGTGCCAGAAACATGCGATATTGTTTCATCACAATGGGACGAGAATCCAACGCTCGCAGTGCATGCAGCATGCTACAGCGCATTGTGCTTTTAGAGCAGCGATGAAACTTACCGCATTTGTTGATAGAGCTGGAACAACAAATCTAATGTTTAGCAAAATTTGAGCGCAATATTCGTTTGATTGAAGCCATGTTGGACTAGCATTGAACGTTGACATCCGGCAGAAACGTCAAAAGTTCAGCACTGTATCAGGAGTCTTTTCAGATCAGAGCGCAGGTTAGGATCAATCAAAATGTAATGTTGGACATATAAATGACCTATTTCAGTTGAAATTTTTATAATTTTTCCACGGATATTAGCGCAATATTCGTTTGATTGAAGCCATCTTTCACCAGCATTGTAGGTTTAGTGCTGAGTAGAGAGTGGAGAGTTTAACGCTCTGAAACAAGCTATTTGAGATCAGAGCGCAAGTTTTAATCAAGCAAAATAGATTTTTGGACATGTGAATGACCCATTTCGGTTCAAATATTAATAATATTTCCACGGATATGATCGCTAATATTGGTTTAATGAGTTCAATGTGGCCACACTCTGGTAACGCGTTTGCGTTTAGCCAGAGATACTATTCTTTCAATGTCATTTTTGTTGATTGGCAGAAGTGTGAGTTCAGTCTGAACATCCCTAGAGACCTTTCTCATCTGTGCCTCGGAGTCCCTCACTGATTTTTCCCTGATTACATTTGAAAGGTAGTGTCTATTTTACCGGCGATATTCTGGCAGCAACAGATCGACTAAAGCTATTGTGCTGGCAGATGAAGATTCGGTCTCGTGGCATGACGCAATACAAATAAAAAGGTCACTTTGTCAAGAAAACAGTGTCCTGCTTGTGGTATAATGGTTACGTGTTAGGGCTGCTATGCCAATGGTTTGCGGTTCGACTCTCGCCTTGCTGACTTTCGTTTTGTTTTTTTTGCTTTTTTCCAATCTCCAGTTACAGGTTAGTGTTGTTAGGTTAGGATTAGGTTAGAATTAGGGTTAGGTAAAGGTTAGGGTTACATTAGCATTAGCTTAGTGTTAGGTTAGGGTTAGCTTAGTGTTAGGTTAAGGATTAGGATAGGCTAGCATAGCGTTAGGTTAGGGATAGGAATTGGGTTAGCTTAGGGCTACAGTTAGGGTTAACTCATTAATAAGGTTAGGTTGTAGGTTTATCTTTTACTTATATTTACTTCCTTTCTACCAAGCCTTATGCTGCTGCCATCCTCCTGGCGGCAAAATAGACACTGCCAGTATTTAAAAAATTGTTTTTCTTTTCAATTTTTTCCATAAAAACTGTTTGTTTATCGAATTTCCGCACATTCAGGACCGATCGGCAAACTGGTGGTCAGACCCTACATCATTTTTTGTAACATAACAATCACACCTAGATGGTCAGACCACCAAGGCCCATCAGACTTCGGAAATGCCTGGTAACAACAATACAAGCAGGAAGGACTACTGTAGTCACTGTTCATTTACAATAGACATATCCCGCAGTCGTGGGCCTGAGAAACAAACCTGCAAACAAAGTTTGACTTTCAGTCAACCTTTTTCGTTGCTTGTTGTTTCTTCTGACCACTTACGCCAAACACAGCATCGTCAGCCATGCGTCTTCTGCGTCGTTCCTTTGCACTCTTGTCAAACTTGTTGCTTCAATTCCGCGCCAGCGGCAAAGGGAGACGGTTCATCGAAGATATTTTTCGCTACAGCAAGTTCACCCAGCCATTTCCTTTCAGAAATGCGCACAAAGCTCATTGGCCCACCTCCCAGCAGAGGTGTACGGGATCCTGATTTCAGGACTCGAATCCGGCTGGATTCAGCACATTTTGAACCAACAGGATCGGATCAGGACTACGGTTTTTATTCAAGTTTCCGGATCAGGATCAGGATTTTCAAAATTCATTTTTGGAATTTGACGCCAACACAATCATAAAAAGAATTTTTGCAAAGATTTAAAGAATGTAATGTAGTTGACATCAACTGTAAATGTGTGAAAAAGGCGCTGTTACACCGGACATGCCGTGTACTCTAGGGCACCAGCCCACCACCATAGCATCCCATCAGTCCACTATCAGGCTCAATACAACATAATGTCGGGTTACCTTTTAGAAATTGTGAGTTGTCGAGGTTAGAGATGTGGTGTTGCTGTGCTTATTTTGCAGTAATATCTGTTTTAGTGTGCATCAGTATCAGTTAGTGCCTATTTGCTTATCGCGTAGGTCTTAATCATTAGTTACTGTTGGTGGATGTAACAAGTCTTAGTCTAGCAAGCTTAAGTTGTTTTGTGATTAGAAGTTTAATTGGTAATATTGCTTTCAGTTTCATGTTTCATTGCATGATCTTGGTTGCCTGCATTTTCTGGATCTGAGTTTTGGTGTCATTTTTGGTTATGTGTGATTTTATTTTTCCCAGTCTGTGTTTGGCAAAACTTTGCTTTTCAGAAAGAAGGTGGCTACCTATAGGTACGGTGAGAGTGATATGGTTAGAATAAAATGCTGACTTTGTCACTTTAACAGCATCCTTGTGCTAGTATAGCGAATGCGTCTACGTCTGCTGTGTGAATGGTTTTTGGTTAGACTCTCACCTTGGCGCCTTTCATTTTGCTAGCAGTCTAATGATTGCACTTGTCAAGGGACCACTTTTTTACTTTCTTCAAATGTTTCCAAACTGTTCAGATTTACAGTTTTGGTTTAGGTTTAGTACATTAATACCAAACCTAGTGCACTCTATCACGCACTCATCGTGTGTCACTGTCACACTACAGGTGACGGATGAATAATTTTTCAAATATGAAGGTCAACTGACGAACCTGTAGCCACTACGGACCTTTTAGAAACAAAAATACTGAATAGTTGCACATTGATTAGTCAAATATGTTAACAGGATTTTTTCAGGATTCGGATTTGATAGTTGTGTTGCAAACAAGATTCGGATCAGGATCTGGATTCCTACTTCTTGGATCAGGACTGGAGCCGCACTCAAAAAAACTTGTGTCCGAACAACTCTGCCTCCCAGAGATAAGCACGGATCAGGACTGAAGCCAATTTTGGCCAGATCAGGACTGGATCGAACTCCAACTTATTCGAATATTGGCAGATAGAACTGGATCGGACTGAGAAAATATTTTTTGCAGGCATAGCTAGGCATACCATACGTCCCGTTTTGGCCGGAACAGTCCTGATTTAAAGGCTCTGTCCTGGTTAGTCAACCAAAAAGTCCCGGTTTTTCATTCAGTCAGCAAGTATGAATCGCATGTGGTCCGATAAGTGTTCAGAAGCACAATGTGAAAGCCCTTATCTGTAAATCAATCAATACTGGCTTTACCTGCTGTGATTTCTACGAGATAATAAAATCGAGCAAAGACTTCTGGAAGAAAATATCGTCCACGGAAAAGTACTATTGGGCGAATAAGCAAATTTACAAATGCTTCAACACTGTTTTGTTTCTTGGCAGAATGTCTTATTTTAGTCTTTCTTAGTGTCTTAACTATAGGAATCGAAAATAGCTACATACTCCAAGTAAGATATTAACCATATTAATCTGAAAAGTCTTGTTGTTCTGAAGCGTCCCGGTTTTCAGTCACAAAAATGTGGTAAGCCCTGGTATAGCCCCACAAATTAATGTGATTATTCTGAATGTATCAAAAATTTTAGTTGTGATCCGATTTTATAGATTGTCTAAATGGCAGTGTAATTTTGCCATTAATGGCAAAAGCTCTGCTGAGACTATTTTGCTATTCGAACTGTTTCCACCTTTGCCCGCATCTACTGTATAACATTGCGTTCTAATAGCAACGTGAACATAGTTGAGTGGTTAGCGTTTACGCCTGTTGTGCGAGTGTTCGTTGGTTCTGCTCTCACCATTTCCTTTGACTTAGCTTGAAGAGATTGCTCCTTTGATGGGAAGGCTTTTTATGTCGGCTACTTTTTCAAAACGTTTAAGGTTTAGGGCAGTGGTTTTCGACCTGGGGGGTTGTTTGCCTTCTTTCGTTTTCAGGGTCTCGAGAGCTTCTTATAAATATATTCATAATTGGGAGTGGCTAAGATACGCCTGTGGATATTGAAATTTGAAAACTTATTCATACGCCACCTGTGACATAACAGTAGCGCACGACGAGAGCGCAGTAGGCTTGGTAGAAATAAAGTAAACGTAAAAGATAAACCCTAAACCTAAGTCTAACCGTAGCCCTAACCTTAACCTAATGCTAATCTAACCCTAAGGTAAGGCTAACCTGATCTATCCTATTAACTAACCTAACACTAACCCGTAAAGGTAGCATGTAAGCATGAAAAAAATTAAAGACAAAAAAGAAAATGAATCGAAAGTCGACAAGGTGAGAGTCGAACCGAAAGCCATTGGCATAACCACTATACTACGAGACCCACACCGTTTGAATGACAAAGTGATAGAGGTGAGCGGATATTGATTTTTTAACTCCTGATCCATGTCCGAAAAAATTTTTGCATATCCATATCCAATCCTTAACCAAAATTTTCTGAAATTTAGTATCTGATATTCATCGGTATCCGATTGCGACACTGGCTAAATATGCAACAAACAGGCAGTGGTCATAGGTCCGCCAGTGGACCTTCATTTTTGAAAACTTGTTCATCCGTCACCTGTAACTTGACACTAATCTATTACAAGTGTGCAACAGAGGTGAGCGGATACTTATTTTTTAACTCCTGATCCATATCCAAAAATATTTTTGCATATCCAATCCTTATCCGAACATTTCTGAAATTTAGTATCTGATATCCATCCGGATCCGATTGCAACATTGGCTAAATACGTAACAAACAGTCATTGGTTATAGGACTGCCAGTGGACTTCCATTTTTTAAAACTTATGCATCCGTCGCCTGTAACATGACACTAATCCATTTCAAGTGTGCAGTAGACTGCACTACGTTTCGTACAAACATAGTACGCCTAAACTTAAACCTAAATCTAACCCCTAAACCGCAAATCTGACCACAAAAGTTTGGAAACTTTTGAAAAAATAAATAAAAATGGCACCATGAAAAGTGCAACCACTACTACAAAAAGGAAAGGAGCCCGGTGATGGTCAGAGTCAATGTGAAAACCATTTGCACAGTATTAAGACACGTCTACATGACTATCATGACAGTGTTGCTAATGTTGCAAACTCAGCATTTTATTCTAACCGTGTCATCGCCAGCAGACCTATAGCCACCTCCAAACAAAAACACCCTGTCATTTTGGGACCCAATCCATAAAAACAACATCGCATATTGTGCACTTTCAATTGGAAAAAAAGGAAAAATTATGCGTATTTTGCCGCCAGAGGTATAGCCCTGCTGTGGTCATTTTTCCATTTGAACTGTAGTGTATCTGGCTTCATCCACTTATAACACTGAGTTTGTGGCACTACAATTAGATACAATGAACCTGGTCGAGTGGGACTTCCTGCTGTGCGAGTGGACGTTGTTTGGGCTCTCAGCATTGTTTTTCAGCTCAGCTAATAGAGATGACTCTTTTCATGGGAAAACTTTTGACGTAGGTTGCAGTACTTTTTTAATAACTTTTGAAAATCAGACACAGGTTTGCCATTTGGTTTAGGGTTTTAGCTTATATGACAAAGACGATCCGCTAATCCAAGGCTATAGTCCTTGTCATGTGACCAATTCAACCAATCTGGTTCAGCTAATAGCAAAAGAGCTCTAGCATTCAATCAATTGGTAAAATAAAGAAAATAGATTCTTTAACTCTGAGTGGAGATCACAGTATGAAATACATTAAAAGTATGTAGCTTACAAAAACTACAAGCTCAAACTGTCTTTTAGCAAAGGTTGACTGTATGAAATTTTGTGAAGAATGTTTAAAATTCTAACCAAGAAAATTTAATTTTAAACGCTGAAAGTGACCAGTGGTGGCCAATAGGTCGATCGCATCAACCGATTGTTGATCGCCAAGGGTCACTTGATCGATCGCGCCTGATTTTGCATTGGATTGACAAGATACCAAAAATGAACATTTTTCAATCAGTATTCCAGAAAGTACATAAAAATTATCCATCAGTTTGTTGGTCACGTATAGTCTTTGGTGCCTATTGCAGTGGCTCACCCAGGCCCGTAACCAGCTTTGGGCTCCAGGAGGGGAGAAGAGTTTTTCGAGGGCCCAAATGTTTTGAACTATATGTCCAATATTTTTAATCTAAGTCCAACGCATTTTTCCAGAGGGGCGAAAAATTTTCTAGGAGGGGCTTCTCCCCCCTATGCCCCTTGGCTACGGGCCTGGGCTGACCATAGGCTAGTAGGGCAGATTATTGCGTGACAATCATGATTTAGGTGTAACAGACACTTTGCGTTCTGTCTGTGCATCAAAGGCAATGGTGCACTATACTTGCACATCATGTGATACTCAACTTTGGCTTGTATTTGTAACTTCATTACCGACCAGTCGATCACGAGTTATCAAGAAATTTTCTAGTCGATCCCAGTCGAAGACAAGTTGGCCACCCATGAAATAGACTATTAGTATTTATCAGCCTACACAACACAACCATATGCCATTCAGCACGACAAACAAAGCAGCATGCCAGTGATATACAAACAGCTTACTCCTTTCACTTGGCCGGAAAAAAATTAACGATAAAGTAAAACGAATTACCAGTGATTGTGATGAGTGCAGCACATAATGAGAATATAAAAACCAAAGCAAGGAAAACACTGCCACCATCATCATTTGCTATCATCTAGAATCACTTTCAGGCAGGGCTCTCACAAATGCAACTCCAAAAATACCTAGTACAGTACCAAAAAATCCCTAAATCTATGGTAGTGCAGCACACAGGTAAAAGAGCAGGTAAATTTTTGCGGGTGCAAAGGATTTTTTCCAGAATTCTCCCAAACTTGCAAGATAAATCTCCGTATAAAAGTGATCTCCGAAAATAAAGCTCTTCGTGTTATTTTGGGAGCCATTTCAAAGGTTTGCTCAGACTTTCAGGATTTTGTGAAGGTTTTCATAGATTTCCCCATATTTCCACGAATTTTGCCCAAATTTTAAGGGATTTTTCTCGGGTTTTCACCAAATCAAAACTTTTTGGGTGCGCTTGCATCCCCGCCTCCTACACCAGTGATGCAGCGTAAAATCGGAGTGCTGTGATAAATGTTAAAAAGAGAACCAAATGTGATTTGCAAAATAAACTCACATAGTTAATTTTACACATTTTCATTCCTTTCCAAAAATCCCTAAAAATACCTAAAAAGGGTCAAAAGTTCCAATCTAGGGACAAAATCCCTAAAAGTGAGAGCACTGCTCTTAGGAAACTTTCAATATAAAAATCAAACAAATATCTTTATCCAATATTTTTCAAAAATGAATATCCCAATCCAATCCTGATCCGAAAATATCGCAAGTATCCTGCACGATATCCAACCCTGTCCATGCTCACCTCTGCAAGTGACCCTTTTATTTGAATTGCCCCAGGCCAGGCGTATCAGTAGTCATTTCCTCCATAATTACTTCCACATTTTAAATTTCGTATACAGAACCACTTTTTGTCGTAGTCAAAATAATAGGATTACCTGGCAATAGCGCAGTCAATAATTTTGTTCGGGATGGGCCAGTCAATGACGTTATCAGCCACTGACGTCGTCTGAGTCCGACTGTTACTTCCGTTTAATTTTTAACAGCTGAAAATTGATACAAACAAAATACCAACAAAGATCTGAAAAATTTTGTTTCGGGGGAGGCCATGACTTCTTCGGTCTCATTCTGGCTGCGCTACTGTTACCTGGCAAAACTGATAGCCTACTTTTTCAGGTAGAGAGGGCACGGTCCAAGATTTTTTAAGCCCGGACCACCCATAGCCCGCGACATCCAGCCCAATAAGCGCCCGTGGACCGAGGACATTTTCATTTTTCAATCCGGCCCGCCTGTAGGAAACCCTACGGTGCCAAAGGCCTTGACTTGAGGGCTGGGGTTAGGGAAAGTGTGGTTATGGTTCTCACACCGCGAACGCACCCCTGCTAATCTGCAGTCCCGTAACTGTCTTGAAAAAGCAGCGCAACCAACAGACCTGCCTGACTTACTAACTCTGAGCTGCCAACACGCACTGAGGACAAAGCCTCTTTAATCAGAAGTAACATAAAACGGCAGAGAAACTGCACAACACGACACTGACTGTCTCAAAACAGCACACGGACTAAAACACAGACGTCACAAAAGGACAAAGCACCGGGGAAATCGTTAAGTCAGTCACAAAACAACACGGTAGAAAGCCCTCAACATGGGAAGACCGCTAAAATCATACAAACACGGTGGAAACCGTTACCAAAAAATATGCCTTCTCCAGCCCTATGCACTAACTTTGAAATTCCCTCCTCGAAACCTCGTGCGTTTTCGCCACACCCAGTGCTCCCCACCAGCAAGTACAAAACGGCCACAAGAGGGCCTGAGGCAATGCGGCCTTAAGCCGCGCGCACGTTCGCAGCATTCCGGCCCCGGAAAAGGCATTGAGAAACAAAGGCTTTTCCACAACAAACAAACGAACGGCATAAGCGGCGCAAACTCAAGGCATAACGATGAATGTAAAACTCACGAGAACACCTGGCGAATTTGAGCACAAAAAATTCAGAAGGCACGTTCTTAGCCACAACACACTGGCAGCAACCGCGAAAATACGCGAGCACCAAAAACTCGGAACAAAGCTACAGCACACTGGCAAGTGACTTCGAAAGGCACACGACGAGGTATGGAAAACGTTAGCTAGCGGCAGTCTGAGCCATGAAATCATGCTGTTAGTCGGGCAACGCTTCTTGATCAGGCAACACTAGTGCGCGAAGGAATAAAAAATAGTACCAGACAACCAGGGACGGACTTAGGGAGCGCGGAGCCTTAGGCCGTCTTAGTTTTGGGGGCCCCAAGCATGTGTGACCTATTTGGCCGTTTGTCTGAAAATCCTGAAAGTATGCCCCTTCTATGTGTAGCGCCCACCTCAAAAATCTATCTTTTGTTCTGGCGACTTTGGTTCTACATTAGATGTTCAATAGAAATTAAAGCCTTTCCTACAATTTTCTAAAGGACAAATGGCATTGCGATCTTTTCTTGGAATTCATAGCTCTTTCGTGTAATTCAGAAGTTATCTTCGTTAAATTTCCGTGATTTCTGGCGTTTTTTGTAGACTTTTTTTTTTTTTTTGATGTATGCATGTTCATGCAGGACCGTGTTGCCGCTCTCGAAAATATCGCCTAGCTGTCGATCTGATTACCTGTACATAAACTCCTTTTTTATAGTAATAGTTGCCACATTAATGAAAGAAACAAGCACAATCCATTCAGTGGACACAGAGCTTATTTATGCCGCTTTGAAGTTGCCATTTTCTAAGCAATACAAAATATAGTGTTTTAACCCTGATGCCAGGGCTTCTCGAACTTTTTTGTTTTGTGACCCCATTTAAAAAAACGTGTTTCTATGCGACCCCGTTGATGGATAGGCTAGATCAGTGGCGATTCTAAGGGGGGGCCTGGGTGGGCCATGCCCCCCAGAATTTTGCTTGGCTCCCCGTTTGGCCCCCCCAGTTTTTTTCTTAATTTCCCGTTTAAGTTCATTTGGTTGACATGTGCAGGGTTGCCAAATGCGTTTTGTAAAAATACCGGCCATTTCGTCAACAGCACCAGATCTAAGCTGTGTCGTAATTCGTAAGGGGCACAGCGAAAACAGAGACAATCAGTATTGTTAAACCACAATTAATAATTTGCCCGTATTTTGGCTGATTCGTTATATTTCGGTGTGTGTGTGTGACGTGACAATCGCACCAAAGATTACGTCTACAGCAGCAAATAAACTCCGCTGAAGAAACTGTCCTGACAAGATTCACTGCAAGAGTCATTACGATTTGAGAAATTCTTCATTTGTTCTTTTTGAAGTTACGGCAAATGCTTTCTTTTCACAATACCGGCTTCACACACTGCTTTTCAAAATACCGGCCTTTTACGGGCCTCTGCTAAATTAGCAGTAAAATACCGGTAAGGCCGGTCAAATACCGGCAATCAGACAACCCTAGACATATGCAGTAGATAACTTTCGGCCAGCAATATTTTAAACGATAATTTAGATACCCTCGAGGCTCGAGCCTCCATTCAATATTTCACAAATGCATGATAAGCTGTGTTGTTGTTTTTGACGGTCGGGTAACTAGAGTTGTTTATGACGACACACATCAGGGGTTGCTCGGATCAGGCGTGAAATTTAGTCAAACAGTGGTCGTAGTGTTGAAAAATTAATTTCAAAACTAAAAAACAGTCATAGGAGCAGTGGCGTAGCAGCATAGCTTGTCGCTCCTGGATTTTCGCGATTCTGCCTCCACCCATCCTACGCTGGTCAGCATCACTGCTAAAACGTTTTTATGAACGTTGCTCGCCGTGCACAAATCCAAATGCATGTCATCTATGCATTGCTGATGAGAGCAGAATGCCACTGCAATAAGTGTATTTCAACCGGTTCAACAACTTTTTGCAAAGCACGACATGCAATAGAAGCTTAACGAACGAATAGTGGCACATTTCGTGAAATAGGAGTGAAAAGATATCAGAGAGTTCGAAACATCCCGCTGTATGGATGCCCGCAAGATTAAGCAGATGATTCCCACAATGAAGAAATATTGCTTTTGAATTTATGTCATTTATTCTGTGTTGTGCTGCACGATGGATTGCTGACATTGTGGAAGCATTGTCATAAGCTTGACCTTTGCACACCATTACATTCAAGTCATTTTCATGAAGAATAGAATTAGTAATTTCTTCGGCCGTTTTCCCGTGCAGTCAAGGGCGTACGCAAGGGGAGGGTTGGGGTTAACCCCCCCCCCTTGAATTTGCTATGTTACAAAAACGTCATTACTTATGCAAAGGAGTTTGTGTATGTTTTCGTACATTTTTTGCTTGTTTGATGT
>Ga0210059_1005942_pt1 | contig 19622 bp, 10 predicted proteins | sample Ectturendosymbi2_FD_188042 | JGI IMG/M metagenome (GOLD analysis project Ga0210059, IMG submission 188042) | Ecteinascidia turbinata endosymbiont from Florida, USA - Sample 2 (SPAdes) (version 2) | ecosystem: Host-associated > Tunicates > Ascidians > Unclassified | place: Key West, Florida... | reverse complement strand
ACTGCGACTGGTCTGTAATTTGAAGTGTCAGACATATTCCCATTCTTGTTTTTGCATATGGGAACTATTGTTGTGTTTAGACAGGAATTGGGTATATACCCGTGAACAATACACATGTTAAACAGTCCACTGAGAAAAAAACGCAGAGATTCATCTGCATACAGCAGGTGCTCTGCAGAAATACAATCAGGCCCTGGAGATTTGTTCAAGGGCAGCTTTTGAAGAAGTGCTGCCAAGGAGACAAAAAAGCACATGGGCATTTCAAGACCCAGATAGTTCTCCTTGCAGTCTATGCTGTGTTCCACAGACTCTGCAGACCCATTGCCAGAGTTTTCAGAGTTTAATATTCCTTTAAATATTGTAGGATACTGGTGGTAACTCTGTACATGTTCCCTTCAGGCAACATCCTTGCCCAACATAACACGCGAACGATTTGCTGCAAAAAGCCATTGCCAGCCAATCAAACAGTGCTTGGTCAGAAAAATCACATCAATCAATCAAATAAAAGCTGAAGGAGGAACAAAACAGTTTTGCTGCCATCAGTGCGGAAAATGTTTTACGCAAAACTCATATTTCTCTAAACACATGAAATTCATTCAGAAAGCAAGCAACATTGTTGCCATGAGTGTGGAAAAAATTTTTCCAGTGCCTGCCACTTGTCTATTAACATGCGAACACACACTGGAGAAAAACCTTATTGTTGCCAGGAGTGTGGAAAAAGATTTTCCATTGCCAACAACCTGAACGTCCACATGTGCACACACACTGGAGAAAAACCTTTTGGTTGCCAGGAGTGTGGAAAAAGATTTTCCAAGTCCGCCAGCCTGACCAATCACATGCGAACACATACTGGAGAAAAACCTTTTGGTTGCCAGGAGTGTGGAAAAAGATGTTCTCGTTCCAATCACTTGACCATGCACATGCGAACGCACACTGGAGAAAAACCCTTTTGTTGCCAGGAGTGTGGAAAAAGATTTTCCTGTTCCAATCACTTGCCCATGCACATGCGAACGCACACTGGAGAAAAACCTTTTGGTTGCCAGGAGTGTGGAAAAAGATTTTCCCAGTCCACCAGCCTGACAAGGCACATGGGAACGCATACAGGAGAAAAACCTTTTTGTTGCCAGTAGTGCGGAAAAAGATTTTCCCGTGTCAGCAGGCTGGCCACGCACGTGCGAACGCACACTGGAGAAACACCTTATTGTTGCCAGGAAGGTGGAAAAGGATGTTCTGATCCCAGCACCCAAGCCAATCACAAGCGAACGCATACAGGGTGTTTCACAATTGTTGAAACAAAGCGATTGGGCACAAATCCAGGATTTTAAATGATACCACAATGATCATTACATTTATTGAATGGTGAAAAGATAACATTTTATAATCTGAAACTGTTTGATCCTTAACCAGCATGCGCCTTACAGAAGACACAGAAATGCCAAGTTCTTGGCTCCTTCGTCGCAGAGATTTGCTCGGACTCCGACCGACTGACTCTTGAACCCTAGTGACACTGTCGGGAGTTCGAATCGTTATGGGAGGCCCAGAGGGCGTTGAGCCTGTTACCCTACGATTTCCGCAAGTGCCATGAGTTTCAATCTTCTTGACCAACTTGAAAATCTGACTCCTGTTTGGAAATTTGTTGAAGCTGAACTTTCGTCTGAACCTTGCTTGAACAATCTGGAAAGACTTCGTTTCGTAATATGTCTTTACACAAAAGATCTTCTGCTGTATCGACCAAGGCATCATTAGACTATTTTTTGTTGAATATATAGAAAGGTTAACTATTTCCCTATGACAATCTGGAAAGAGAAAAATGAATAAGGTCATCGACAAAGGTGTTAGAAGCTGCTGCTTTGTTTCAACAATTGTGAAACACCCTGTACTTGGGAAAAATCTTTTGGTTTCCAGAGTGTGGAAAAAGATTTTCCCGTTCCGAAAATTTGACCATGCACATGAGAACACATACTGGAGAAAAACCCTTTTATTGCCAGGAGTGTGGAAAACGATTTTCCATTGCCAGTAACCTGAACGTCCACATGTGAACACACACTGGAGTAAAACCTTAATGTTTCCAGGAGTGTGGAAAAAGATTTTCTGATCCCAGCAACCTGACCAAACACATGCGAACACATATTGGGGAAAAACCCCATTGTGGCCAGGAGTGTGGAAAAAGATTTTCCCGTTCCGACCACTTGACCGCGCACATCCGAACACACGTATTCTGAGTCTTGGCTGTATATCTGTTACAAACAAACCCACCAGATTTTCTTCTACCCATCAACCCTCCCTACGTGATAATTCTGTATACACACAAATATAGTTAATGACAACACCACCACTGCAATTGCACTCTACGACATCTCTGACCATCTCCCCAGTTTTGCAAAATTTTATTTCCATCCCAAATGTGACAAAAAATACCGACCAAAAATTGGCTGTTCAAAAAATTTTGACTTGACATCTTTTCTGGAAGATCTTAACACTGCCTTTTTGATCGTGACTTTCAAAACCAAAACAACAGTGATATCAAAATGCTTGTAACAATTTTATTCTTATGTTTAACTACATTCGTGACCAACATGCTCCCCTTAGGTTTGCCTCCAGAAAAGAAACTCGTTCCTTCCACAAACCTTGGTTGATTAAAGGTTTGCTAACATCTATCTCTAAAAAGAATGCCTTGCATAAAAATTGTTATCAACAAACAACCCTTCAATTTCGGCCAAGTACAAATCTTACAGAAATAAAATACGTCACCTCATAGAATCCCTAAAACAAAATTACTATAGATCAAAATTTGAAAACTGTAGAAATGATGCCAAAGAAACCTGGAAAGTTGTTATTTTATTGTTGAAATTATTTCTACAAAAACAAAAAGAAGCATAATAGATACAGAAACCTACAATACTGACCCTAATAATCACAACCATTGTGAAGAACTAAATGTATATTTTCCCAAAATTGGCAAAAATATATCCTCCAAAATTGACCTTCTGCCTCCAACTTTTATTGACTTTCTTATTGTCTTTCCCCAATTTGTGTACATTCCCACCAACCAGTGCCGATGAAATCAGACAAATAGTTGCATCACTAAAATGCAAAATAACATCTGACTCCTATGACATCCCAGCAAAGTTTTTAAAAATTTCTGCCAGTAGTTTATCCTCTTGGTTGTCTGAATTTTTTAATAAATATATGGCACAAGGTGAATTTCCCATACTTCAAAAAATTGCACGAATTCCATCCATTCTTAAAATAACTTCTCCTAAATCCCCAAACGATTATAGGCCAATATCCATACTTCCAACTCTCTCCAAATTTTTGAAAAAGTAATTTAAAGCAGATTGTACTTTTTTATCACCAGTAATTGTATAGTGAGCCCACAAAATATGGCTTCCGTACCAATCATTCTATTGAGCTAGAAATTTCTGCCATCTATGATGACATGATTTCTAAAAAAGATAACAAATTAATAACTTGTACTCTGTTTCTAAACCTAAGCAAAGCCTTTGACTGTGTTGATCACAAAATTTTACTTGAAAATGTGTTTTACTATGGAGTAAAAGGAACCCCTGAAACTACTTGCTTCTTACTTGGACAACAGGTTTCAGTTTACTAAAATAGAAGTTACTAAATCTTCTTTTTTGGATGTAACATGTGGCGTGCCGCAGGGATCTGTTGTTGGGTCTTTACTATTCCGTATATATATATTAATGACATTGTGAAAGATTCCAACTTTAATACTGTTTTATATGATAATGATATCAATCTCCATATTTCGGGGAAGCAACACGAAACCTTAGAAAAAACAGTTAACCATGAGCTCAAAAAATCGATCACTGGGTTCGTGCTAACCAATTATGTATCAATTCTTCCAAAAGCAATTCTATGCTCATGAACAACCGTAAAAATATCAGTTTTTCAGTTTCAATTAATCATCACCCAATATCAAAACAAAGCAGTTTAAAATATCTTGGCGTTATACTTGATGATAAACTTAACTGGAAGCCTCAGATGGAAAAGTTGGTAACACATCTCTCCAAATCATGTGGAATGTTGTTCAAATTAAAACACTATACCAACATTTCAGTGCTCAAATCTGTTTACTTTGCTTATTTCCATTCTTATTTAACTTATTCAATACTTACTGGGGAAGGGCCAACAAGACGACTTTACTCCCTTTAAATCAGAGCCGGATTGAAGGCTAGGGGGGCCCGGGGCATTTTTTACTGGAGGGCCCCTATGACGTAATTCATGACGATATCGTTTGTAAAAGTTATGCTTTCGCAAGACTCCCATTTGTTTTTTCCGAAAGTCGAGAATGTGCTTACTCAAATGCACATGCAGTTAGCTGGGAGAAGTAAATATTTTACTAAGTAAAAATATTTCACTGGCTAGAGAGTGATTCGGTAAGAAACAACATTCACCCGAACAATAAGCAGAAACCAGAGATTACAAACAAAAACACCGGAAAAAGAACATGTCAATATGGTTAGCCAGACTGAGTGTGAAAGTTGTTTCCAAGGTAATGTCTTGATTTTCACCTTCATTTTCAGGTGCTGTAGATAACGCCACTGCTTTAGCGTTGCTGCTTGAAAGTTTTGCTGTAAAAAAGCGAACCAGTCGCGGCGTTTCAGCTAATACTGCCAGATCCTTGCGCTTTTTCTTCTTAGAAGCTTTGCGCTTTTAATAACTCCTGATGTCATTACAGATTTCGGTATCTCGCTAGCTAAACACTGCAATCTCGCTTTCTGCCCTTTCGTTCTACGCATCGACTGATTAAAACCTTTTCTGTCGGTCCATGCAATGACATGCGGGGTAAATAGCTTGCATAGCTTCATTTCTTTATGATGTAACACAGCGATAGTAAACATCGGATAAAAAGTGCGTTTCCACCACACGTTAACCTTTATGACGAAACAAAGGTGCAGTTCGGCTGCGACTACCTTGACTACTCGAAACCGCACCAGAATTTTGGAGTCATTGATGCCAGTGGTGCCACTTCTGATATATTAACATGACATCAAATGTAATGTTTTCAGATGAATGTCTGATGTTTTGTCGACAAATCTGATGTTGATTGCGTTGTTGTTTTTGTTTTCCACATTTCCTCTCATTTTATGACGAAAATAATAAGTTATATTCATTGTTTTCAAATTCCTTTCATCAATTTCTCACTAAAATGTGTGTTTGGTTATCGTTTAAAAATAAAGACGTTCTCTTCGCTGCGTTGAGTGTAACATTTTTCGTAAATTATAAACGACTTCTCCATTTAATGGCGATATTTGGCTCTGTTTCGGATTCAACGAGGATACTCGCTATTTGTTAATAGAAGTACTTGATTCAGGGATGCGTAAATAGCGGCCCGCGGGCCAAATGTGGCCTGCCACAGCGTTTTAAGTGGCCCACGGAAGCATTCAGAAAATATCTTCAAATCTGAAATTCCCTCAATTTTAACACAACAAATGTTAGTGTTGACTGCTTAGGCTAGCTTAACTGAGACATGCTTCTATTTCACTAAGGACGCACGACCATCCGCCAAAACGTGGCCTTCTCAAAATGGCCCACGACCCTAATTATTTGCCCACCCCTGGTTTAGCTTATATGAACCTGTAGCGTAAAAATTTGATGTTATCTGATGGTGAAAAGGCAGCAATCTAATGTTAACGAGACTGACCCCAGTGGCAACACTGATTGATAGTAAACAGCAGTCAGCAACCACTAGCTTAACACGCAAATAGCAACGTTGTCGTGACATTTGTGCAATAGGCGCGATGCACGAGTAGAGAGTCATACCCATGCCACAAGAACTATTATTAGGACAAACGATTGTTAGGAAACAGCAGTGATTAATGAAACTGGCGGACAGTCACACTTGTAAAGCACGTGTGTCAAAACTGGTGGCCGGCCACGTCTTTTTATGTGGCCCGCGAAGCTTAAATTTTAAGCCTCAGCATGCTTATTTTTTGGAACTGTAGTGGTTTACACCCAGGCCCGTAACCAGGGGGGCGAAACCCCCTTAAATCCCCCCCCTGGAAAAATGTGTTGGACATAGTTTGAAAAATTTGGGCACTTCTCAGAGAACTTTCCGCCCCACCTGGTTTCCCAAGGTGGTTACGGGCCTGTTTATACCTGTTTACAAAGGCGAACGACGTTCTTTGCCATGTTATAACATTGCTATTTTAGTCATCTTGCTGACCTAACGTCTCTCTTTAAGACGTTATTCAGTTTTAAGACTCTTTTCATTCCAAAATGACCATTATTACGTCACAGAGACGCTCTTTAAGCATTAGCGTAGCGTAGATTATTGTGGTTAAACCTGTCACAACTGACCCTTTGAGGGCAACCATACGGTAAGAACTTGCCCTTTCAGGGCAACCATAATGTTGATATGGCCCTCAGTGAAAATGAGTTTGAAACCCCTCTTGTAGAGAAATCAGTTGCTGTTGGGGGCCCCTGATACTTAACGCAACATAGGAATATAATATAGAGTTTTATTCTTGTATCGCCTCTGAATCACAAAAAATTGTCAAACGAGTATATTATTTTAAACAAATAAATTTCATCACGGGGGGCCCCTTGCAGCGGGAGGCCCGGGGCGATTGCCCCCGTTGCTCCCCCTTTTAATCCTACCCTGCTTTAAATAGATTGCAAAATAAAGCTGTGAGAACACTTGAATATAACAAAACTAGAACAACTGTACTCTATTCAGTGCACAATTTTCAGAAATACCTGATTAATTTCAATTGTCAGTTGCCAAATTCATGTACTCCTTTTGTAATGGTGGATTAGGGGAGACCGGGTAGAGTTGTAACAAGGGTAAGTTGTTGCAAACCCCATAACCTCTTTAAAAGATGCGGTTGTCCGCTTGAATTAACACAGGCAATTCCCACATCCACGAGCTACATGTTTGCAAAAACACTTTGGTTTTCAATAAGTTTGGGCTGTGTTAGGAGGATTTATGTGTTTTAAGGTATGTAAAGTAATTTTTACGGGCTGGCTAAAAGTTGTTATTAAGCTGCTGTTGAAGACTTTAACCTGGTCACATTAATCTTGCATAGAAGCGTTTTCCATGCAGTTACTTGTGCTAACAACACTCAGAGTTATACATGTGGTTTTCTATGAAATCGTCGATGAGTATTCCAAGACACGTTTGGGGCATGTTGTTCAAGAGTGTATCAACATACCCCGTGTCTTTTATTCTAGCTGCATAAAAAACATGCCATCAGGTGTGTCACCAGAAAAAATTAGGATGCCACCAGGTGTCGTGACATGCACGAGTGATGATCCATCCTCATTCTAAAGCCGATGCAAAAGTAAAAAAAAACACCGTCATCACGAAAACTTAATTCGGTTATCTTGACATTATCTGCTGGGTTGATGTTAAAAGAATCAACGAGTTGCAGAAGTATACGTCGAGGGCCAATTCTTCCAAGCAGAACAGAAAGAAAGTCATGTCTGATGTGCATGTTTTAGTTTGTAGTGACGTCTTTTCTAAATCCGCCCTTGGTGAGATGTGGGTGAAGTGCATAAAATGCACATGTTGGTTACATTCAGCTTGTAGTGATGGCAGTGGCATAAATGTTTATGATATTCTTAGGATTAAAACACTTGTTGTGATTTGCAGTGGCACTGCACTTTGACCAGTCACTGCATGAATTTTTCTGGGTTCTTGCAGTGCCTGAGATCGTTTATTGCATTGATTTTGTTCTTGACACCTTTACTTTTGTTTTCGTGCAGCTTTTGATCATGCGTTGTTTTTAACTTGAATGTGTTTGCAGTTAGAAATCTATGCCTGGTGACAAAAACGACATTTCAAATGTGAATGTTTAGCTCCCTATCACAGCGTATGGCTTCTCATTCTTTGAGGTCTTGCTGCATTTGAATTGACAGGCTTATTTCTGCAATAATTGAATGTTTGCGTTCTTCTAACAGGTTACCCCATGGTGTGTAACAATATACTCCGTCCATGGGGTCAATTGTTACACTTGACATCACCTCACTTTTCATTCAATAAAAGTTCTCAGCGTATGAATTTTTTGGTTTGTTTGCTGGGTTCATTAGCTGAAGGATGTTGCAAAACTTCTGCAAATTTTCGTTGCTGCAGCTAGTGTACATTGGTGGTTATATTAGTTTGCGTGAAAATCGTAACAACTCTACCCGGTCTCCCCTACCTAATCACTTTGATAAATACTTTGCTGAGATTGCATCATTCCACAAATATCAAACAAGATTTCCTTCTCTGCAAAAATATTATTTACCCAGAATGAAAACATCTCTGGGTCAGCTTTCTTTAAAGTATATTGGTCCGAAAAGTTGGTCTAACATTCCGGAAAATTTGAAATCGTCTTCGCCTTATTCATTTGGCAAAAAATATAAAAAAGTCCTGCTATCATGCCAGACTTCCTGTTGATCTTCGTTTTATATGCTTGTCACATTCTGTAATATTGCGCTAATGCCACTACTTTTCCTCCTATCTACCTCTGTAGTTACTCAGCCCATGTACATAGGCATGCTTTTCCCCACTGTTTTTTGTTGTTGTTTTTATGCTTATTTTACCTGACGTTGATTTGATGCTTTTTAATACTTTCATTACTTCTTGTAAAACGTCTTCAAATAAAATTTGGTTTGTGTTAGCAGAAGGGCTGGCTGAGAACTTGACCCAGGTGGTCCTTCGCCAACACTTTGTGATTCAACATGTCAGAACACGATTACTAAGCTGCGAAATATGAAATTTCTTATTTTTTATATTGTTTCATCATTATATAATCAACTAGTGATCTTTGATGTTATCATATTTCCTCTTGCTCCATTCGTGCTATTTCGTGATTTGAGTTGCAAGAATCTATGATTAAACCATACCACACCATTGGAGAAAATCCTTATTGTTGTCAAGAGTGTTAAAAAAGATTTTCTGATCTCAACAACCTGACCAGGCACATGCAAAAACATACGGGGAAAAACCTTTTGGTTGCGAGGAGTGTGGAAAAAGATTTTCCCATTCCGACCACTTGACCATGCACATGCGAACGCACAATGGAGAAAAAAACTTTTGTTGCCAGGAGTGTGGAATAATAATTTCCCAGTCCACCAGCTTGACCACGCACATGCGAACACACACTGGAGAAAAAACTTATTGTTGCCAAATGTGCGGATAAAGATTTTCCCAGTCCAATGTCCTTGCCTATCACATGCGCACACATGCTGGAGAAAAACCTTTTTTTTGTTGGAAATGTGGAAAAAAAGTACCCGGTCACATCACCTGACCAGGCACATACGAACACACACTGGAGAAAAACCATAATGTTGCTTAGATTGGCGAAAACGATTTTTGGTTGCTGGTTACTTAACTTCTCATATGCTAACCCACAGAGTATAGAAAATAATTTTATTTCTTCCGGTTTGGAATACCTTTTTAACGTTCGAGTGTCTTGTCGCTTCATGTGAAAGTGTTCTTTGTGTTTATATTGCGGTGGATAAACCTCACATCTCTTGTTATCAGTGCACTGCCCGTAACTTGAATTGTTGTACTTGCGGCAAACGAGATTATTTTCCGGGTGTATGTACATTGTAAATATGTTAAATGATGCAACTGTAACTGGAACTGCTCTCGAAAAACATGACAAAAATCTGGAACGGTTACGTCGCTTGACGATGCCTCCAGTTGGAATACACGTTGAATTAATCGTGTATTCCACCTGGAGGCAGTCTCAAAATCGTGTAACAACTCTTGATGTGCTTGGCCAGTGCTTTGTAGGTAGTGTTTGGGTGTTTCAATGACACTCTGAATGTTTGCAATGACACGCTAAATTTCGAAAGGCAATCAATGGTTTTGCTTTCTACTGAAGTTAAGTGATTTGAGGAAAGCATGTTTTCCTCCACTTCACGAGAAGTTGCATGTCAGGAGAATTTGCTAAGGGTATGCTATTGAAAGTAACGGAATTTATCCATGATCTTCAAATGTTTCATACTATTTCCATTTCATAACATGCCCTGTACTGCGGTGGCCCTGCGCTCAGGTCATTGCATCACGCTGTGTGTCCGAAACGCGAACTCCTGACACAATTACAGATGAACGCATGAGTGCGATATTCCAGAACTTTGCACAGTGGCGTAGCAGGAGTATGATGATCGAAAAAAAAAATAGAGAGTAGCTTGAAATATATAACGTTTTATGTTGTTATATAGGGGATGTCTGGGACCTATGGAATGGATTTTGCTTTTCGGCAATATTTTGCATTACTTTACTCCAAATTGATTGTTTTTTGTTTCATTGTACAGTACAGATAGATCTTGCATGAACTAACTCTGAAAAAACAGGTCAGATCAAAGATGTCCTTCCTTAGTTCTTGTCCATTTTATATTTTTGAGAATTTGTTCCATTGGTTCCACCTCCTTGGGACCTTTGGAACAACAGATCACAGCCAGTAAAAAATTGACACTGCCCATAGAAAAAATGTTCAAATGCTTTTCAATCGTGCAGGTACACCTACCAGTTGATGGTTCCACAATTTGCCTTTCTTAAAACTCATACCAACACTCAGAAAAAGAAATCAAATTACCCATGCATGATCATGAGACTAAATCCATACGCATTCTGCAGAAAAATCTTCGAAAAACAAAACAAAAGCTTACAAAACAAACTAATGTGACTCGGAAATTTAAAAACGAAGGTTAATTACAGAATTCTTTTGAAAACAACGCACAAAAAACGAAAGTCAGTCAAATCAAGCAAAAGTCTTGGACTAAGGACAGTTCTGTTGTAGATTTAATGACACCACAGAGCCTTTTCGTTTGGGCAAATGGTTTGGGTTGAGGTAGGACCTTTTGAATATCATTTTTCGACACAGAAGCTTCATCTTACCAATTCTGGAAAAATGAATCTATTCTTGCATTTTCTGGACCGCTGCATGTAACTTATTCAAAATTCGATTTCTTCATCATGTTGGAATTTCACACACTTTGGATGCTTTTCTGAATCTCTAAACCTCTATGTCTCTAAAAGCCCTGGTAAGGTTGTCTTCAGAAAACAACCCCGTATTGTTGGTTTTGGTGGAAAATCTGCATCATTCTGCATGACAAACATGTCGAGAACAAACAAAGGACCAATATAACAGATCGTTCCATTGGTACCCTGATCGAAACTTTTCACAAAATCAACAATGTAAGGAAAGTAGTTGAGTTAATGAGGCTGATAAGACCAACAAAACGTAGAAAAATAAACTTTTTCCCAAGCAAATAATCATCAATGCCTTAAACCTAACCCATGCATTCCATAACATTTTAGGAAGTGGATCCTCGCAAGAACGATTTGCACCCTAAAAAGTAACAAACCTGCATAAATTCAAAACCTAAACTGGCACGTTGTCTTGCCTCGCAGGAAAAGGAAGGTGAAAACAATCTCGCTTTCACACATAAAATTCAAATTAACAGCGTCAGTAGGTGGCGCAAAAGTTGAAGTGTTCCTTCGGTCCCATTGTCCCGTAGGTCCCACACTTCCCTTACATTTATTAAAGTTTGAAAATTTCTCATTGTTTTTAGTTTTCGTGTTAAGATGCCCTTGACTGCCGGTGTCAAGCGAAAATTCTGACTTGTGAAATTTCTTATTTCACGCCCCGTGTGCATGCATAGGGTGATATTCTACATATCAAATACGCTGAGAAAACTGATTATTAGGGCTTAGGGTTTAATGTTTAGATAAGTGTGTCGGGTTAGGGATAGAAAATAAAAAATAATTGAGGTCTAAGACTGAGTCCAATGTTATTCATTTGTTATATTTATTCCCGCACTGTAGCAGGTTGTGGGTGTCTGGCATCTAACCAAAAAGTTTTAATTTACACAACACGCATAGAAAAACTCAATGCCAAACATTGATTCTATACTCTGAGCAGCACAATAACTGACATTAAATGATTGCTGTAATAGAGGGCCACCCAAGTTTTCTTCCCAGTGGCCACACAAGCCGCTACACACCAATTCGGTGCCCGGACATCTTACGTATTGTGATTTTTTCGAGATAAATTGCATTCCACCAAATCGACAAATGTTTCTTGAAAACAAAATTTTCTTATTATAGACAAAATATCTTTGCAGCTGGATGAAATGGCTTCGCAGGTTGGATTTTGCCTGCAGGTTGTAGTTTGGAGACGCTTCTCAAAGACTTGGTCAAATCCAATGAGCTAAAGTACCCCAGTATTTGTCTCAAAATCGCGACATTTTTTACTTAAATACTTGTGGGGCAATTGTCCTCCAGTTCTACACCTTCCTCTCCAGCCCCAGTCAAAAATCGTTTCTATGAAGGACAAAGATGATCTTCGACCGCAGTCTGACAAACGTCATTGATCCGGTAGTTCGAGGTTCATATTACCCCTCCACCCAAACCGTGATAAGAAGGACCCCGTATGAAATCATGGTAAATATTTACCTGACTAGGCATTTTTGCTGATTAAAGTGGATGCTTTCTGGTCCAGATTTGTGGAGCATTAACCCAAATTTGTGACAAATCAAAACGTTTCTAGGTGCACTTGCACCTCTTCACGTCAAGCTCGTGCACCACTGAGTGAGAGCCAGCCGATAGGCAGCGTGGGTTTCGTAAACGTATTTTTTACTGGTACACTAAATATTTGCAGTCATGCCAGAAGCCATTTCAACCAGAAAAGCTTGCAAAGGGTGCTGCTCTCATTTTGATAAATTGGAGGCATCAACATTTGTCTGAAAACCTAACGCAAGTGCAGAAGTATGTTTAGGTGCAATTGTGGTGAAGGCTTTTGTCATGGGACGATAGCCGAAAACGTTCCACAACTTTGCAATATCTGTCCGGAAGAAAATTGTTCAGAGCGATTACCGTCGAAGTAATAATTTCTGCTGAGCATTCAAGAGACGTATGTCTCATCAGGCAGTGTTGGGTGATACAGTAGTTTTAGAAATAGACGTCTGTTTGTTAGCGAACAATCAAGTGTCGGGCGGCACTTAGCCTTGACACGTCACTGACACACGCGCACCGACGATTGTTGCGCAGTATATAAGCGTTTAGCAACTAGCGTTATGGTTGTTTCATTACAGGCCCGGAACCAGGAGGGCAATCGGTTAATTGCCCTCCCCAAAATTTTCAAAACTTTTTGAAATTACCAAAAAGTCTATTTTCTACCCAACAAACACAACAGCTGGTTGCGGCCGTTTTTCACTGGTTCCATGACTTTTGAGACGAATTCATCTGAGATCGTGCATTTCAGCCAATTCATTTGAGATCACGTTCATTTCATTCCAGGACATCCGAGACCAGTGGCGTGCAGAGATCTGATAATGCCGTGGGCGACTGCTTGGTTGTATGCCCCCTACCAATTCTGGTATTGAGCAGTGGCGCATGGCGATCAGTGTTACGGGATGTTCGCTGTATGTGACGTCGAAATCTTATTTCATCCTTGCTTATGCAAACCAACGTGTTGGCGAAGGTTGTTGACACAACCTGCATATATTCTACTGTACAAGCACTCTCCTTACTCCTTGTTGTGCAATGTGTCACTGCATTGTACATGACCATAGTGGCGTACGCAGAAAGTTTCCGAGGGGGAGGCAAATTTTCGTCACAATCGTATGACGTCACAAATCATCTTTAGGGGAAACTTTGGCCAGTCATAACTGGGCAGCAGGTTGCGCTAGAGAGCTGTTAAAATCCTCTACAGACTTCGTGACGTCTTGCAGTTTAGAAAAAAAAAGATTTGGGTTCGGGTTTTGTGTCCATGGGATGATAATTGGGGGATGTTTTGGGGTTATTTAGATTTACGTCATAATGCGATCCAACGAGCCGATATTGTTGATCAAAATTTTTCGGGATTCTAGGTTAGAATACAAGTCTTCAGACCCCTTGATCGAGTTGCTAGCGTTTCTGATTCAAAAGTTATGCCAAAGAAATTCCACATGTTTCAGGAAGTTCCTAGGGAATTTAGGGGATTTCTTTAATATTCGATCATTTTTCAATTAATATTCGATCATTTGTGTCATGACTTTTCAACCAGAAACGCTAGATTGTCAATCAAACCCTAAAATGGCGTGCAATATAACGTAGAATCCAATTAAATCCAATAAAGTTTTCAGTCACGAAATCTGCTCGATTGTTAAACTCCCACGGGATTTTGACGTTAACATATGTTTTGACAGACTTGGGAAAACATGTCAAAAGATCCTGTGCTTACGTAAACATCACCAGAAATGTAGACAACCCACACTGAATTTTTTTTTTTAATTCTAAACTGCAAGACTTTCCCCATTTGCAGAGGGTTTGAACAGCTCTTTAGCTCAAACGGCTGGTGAGTTACGGTCAAAAATACAACTTTTTAATGATAAAAATTACGCAATTCTTGTCCAATAGCTCAGTCCAAATCCTGTCCTGACACAAAATTTTTGAAGCATTTTACAGTCCGGATCCATTTACAGTCCGGATTCAAACCAAATCAACAAAATTCGTCGCAGTCCGGATCCCGTCCAATCCAAATCCAGTCCAATGATCTTCTCTGCTCTCTAGCTCAATCGACTGGCGAGTGATAGCGTTGCAACTCTTTGCAAAGCTTTGCAAAACAAGTGATGCATCTGGACTTTAAATCCAAATTCCTGCCACTCATATTAGCCTTAGCCCATGTGGCGGCGTGATTGCGCCACATATTACATAGAATTCGTAGCAGCAATACAAGAGCGAACCTGGTCAAATGTCTAATCTCAATTGCTATTACGCTGATTGTCGGTTCGACTCTTTCTTTGGCTGTCTCAGGTCGACGCAGGATTGTGCCTGCAACAAATGGCTCTCAACGTGTCGGTGGCAGCAATTAAGTTAACCTGCAGTCCTACAGTAACCTGCATTCCCAAAACTGAAGCGAAAGTTGAGAAGAAGTTCAAAAGAAAATAATCAATTCCCAATCCAAATCTGTTTAAATGATAACATCCTAACCTATCAATATATTGAAATGTCGCAAGATTTAAACCCAAGTGCATGTTCATCTTTGGTCATTTTCTTGCATTGGGCATGCGAAAACCACACTTTCAATGCAACGCCAACCGAGAAGTTGCAACAACATCCCCTCGTGTTTGCGATGAACCGCACCCATTGTACGTTCTTTTTGTTGACACCACCTCCACATCCTGGTCAAAGCACTACTTTGTTGTGATTGGAAAAGCCGAGCAGCAAGTGCGCAAAGCTTCACATTGTGGCACCAAGCAATAATAAAGATTCCACGTCGTGCTCATCTTATTTCTGCTTGTTCGCGACACATGGGTTTTGTTCTTCATGCGCATCCCGTTCGCGGTGAATCACACATTCACCACAACGCTAACTGAGAGGCTGCAAAACTTGCAGCAAGGTTGGGCTAGAGATTTTGAAACGAATGAGAGTGAAAGAGACAAGTAAAATGCAAACTGCGAAAACTTAGATTTGACTAACCTGCAATCAAACTTGCTAAAACAACATTTTGCGTCATTTTCGTACTTACCGGGCGCCATTTCATGTCGTTTTGACCACCATTTTTTAACTTATCGGATGCCATTTTATGGCATGATGGGCGCCATTTCATAGCAAAAAAGTGTCATAGAAAAAACGTTAAATTTCGTGTGACCCAACATTGACTCAAGCTTGCAAACCAATGACTCGAAGCAATTCGACAGTTCTGGTGACTCGACTCTGATTCGACTCGACCAAATCATGACTCTGACTCGAAAAAATTCTAGATGACTGTGACTCGACAAAAATGACTCCGTCATATCACTGCTTAGACAGTATATCATGAGAAGTCACTTTTTCTCACAGTTTGATGAAAGGTACAATTTCAGGATAAAACCAATTCATTTTGCGGCCTGCCAGCGATAATGGACAAATCATGCGGCCCGTGGTAGTAAACAGATTCCTCACCCTTGCTCTATGACATAGGCCGATGGTAAATAGCATGAGACAAGTTTTGCCCAGCAGCAAAGTATTGTCGTAACACCCCAAGTTAACCACATGAAGTAAGCCCAATGTAGACATGTATTTCCCAGTAAAGCTCACGTGAAACTCTTCTAGATGAATTAACTAACATAGCCTCTAGAGAAAATTTTACATTGGCAAAAAAAATATTGATTGTGATGGGAATGGTTTAATAATCGGTGTTGGCAGATACTCTGGAAGACCTGGGTCTTTGGGAATAAATGTTAAGAAAGAACCAAGGGGTGGATTGATCACAGAAGAAGACAAGAGAAAGCATGAGGAGGTATTGGTTACTTCTGACGCAATTAGAAACCCGAAAAATCCGGCCGGACCCCTGTCTAACAAAGAAAAAAAGTGGAGAAATTTCATAAACCAATTTGGGAGCAATACGTACAAAAACCAAAGAAAAAAACAATACGACATGAGAAGAAAGCAAGACAACAACAACAACTAACGTCACCGCAACCTCCCGCGTCTTTCGTTGTTTCAAAAACCTACTTGCCTACAAGAAACGAATCTGAAAGCACGTGACGAAACGTCCGGCTCGGTGTTTCTCCCAAGCGACCCAAATGCTCTTGTGAAAAGACTTGACCTTTTGTTAGCAAGTCACAGAGCGGGAAACACTGGCGTAAGAAATGAACTTGTCAGCATTTGTGACGAACATTTAAGACAAAAACTCATCACAAGTGATGCTTACAAAAACTTAATGTTTTCAATAAATTAATAAAAGCAAATCAAATTGATTATACCAAAAAAAGGATTTATTCGCACATACCAATACGGAGGCAGTGGATTTCTTTCAAACCTTAGTGTTTTGTCAAAGTTAATGACTGATAACGTCAATAAACAACAAAATATTCACACAGATTTAAGTATGGTTTAAAAATCGGGACAAAAAATACGTCAAAGGTTGGGCAAAAAATAGGTCAAAAGTTGATTCAGGAAATAAAGCAGATTTTGTCAAAAAATAATGCTTTCTTTGCAATGCCACCGACAACACCGCAGACAATACCTCAGACAGCAGTTGGTTCGGTGATAAAAATTCAACAGCTTGTTAGACGCTTTGAACAAAGATTAACTTATTTTATGTAATAGAATTAAAGATTTGAAAATGTTATTTCTGACATTTATTACAACATATCAAAAATTGAAGAATTAAATAATAATTTAATCTCTATTCTGAGTTATCAAATTAATCAAATGCTTTGTTAATTGAAAAAAATCATGAATCTCCTTGGACGCTTGAACAAAGATTGGATAATCTTATATAATTATGCAAGGAAATTTTAAATATTACAGAAACTCCCTCGATTAATGAAAAAATTGAGTAATACAAATTTCATGCATACTTGCCAGTAACGGGCACATCCAAGGAGCCGATAATAGTCATGGGGTCGAATGCGGGTCACTGAACGGCTAGGGGTCAATGAATAACTGCTGGGGTCTACTGGAGCAATGAAGCCTCCAATTCAAAATTATTGTTAATGGGGCAAGGAATGCAAACGGCGTTTTTCAACAAATCAAACAAAATTGAGAAGGCTGATCAAATCTCAGCTACAGTAGTTTAAAAGTAGATGCGATTCGAATAGTTTATATTAAATAATCCATTGTGATGTCATTATGAAAACTGTTCTGTTTGTTACGTCACAAACAATATCGTCGTGCATGTGTCGCAGTTCGGCAGTTGTTAGACTGGTAGTCAGTGGTGTGTTTTTTCCACTAGATCTAGTGCTTTTCATGTCATCTAGTGTTCTGGTATTTTTTATGGCTATCTAGTGTTTTTTTATGAGTGTGCTGAATGTAACTAATTGCACCATTTTGTGTAATTAAGACTTTTTGATTTGGTGCAATTGTAATTTGCTGAAAATTCTATCTAATTAAATCTTAAATTACACAGGACAATGTAATCTGTTTTGAGTTGAACCGCTGCGAAGTCACTTGGTCATCTGTTAAAAGTTTCCGTGACCTGTAAAAACAAGCGTTGCTGCTATCTCCAGTTTTTTTGTCTCTGGTTTACAATGAGTTGCACAATGACTATGGCTGGCATTACAACACATTTTCTGGGCATTTTCACTGTGTGTCAGTTTACTTTTGTAATCTAGTGTTTTTTATCATGAAATCTTGTACTTTTCCGTAAAAACAGAGTGGCAACAATACTGGTAGTACAGCAGTAGGTTACGCAGTAGGACGGAGAACAATTTGACTTTCCTTGTATTAATAACTGTTGGGCTAGGCCCCGTGGTCTACATAAAATTATATACTTCAATTGGGGGACAACGTGCAGAAACGTTTGAGAACCCCTGGCCTAGACAAATCAAGATGGCCATGAAAAGCAAATTTGGCATGGTTAGCGAAATGTTCAACTGACAGCAAAATGCTTAGTTCATCGATTGTTAGATCATTGCTCTTTCATCATATAAATGCGGGAGTGAAGACGCTACACTGCACAATTTTACCTAGCTGTTACGGCATGCAGTCAAGGCATTTTTTTCCTTAGAGGTCTTGATGCAGTCCACAGGCAGGGCAATTGTGACCAATCACGTGGAACGAGCGTTTCCTTCCAACGTAGAACCAGCACGTTGATGGCGGTTTAGTAACACCTTGTGGCGAGATGTTAGTGAGTGATGCTCCTTAGCAAAACCGCAACGTTGATTGCACGTTTCAAAGATGTGTTTGGCAAGAAAAAGAAATGAAAACAACAATGATTGTTATCTGATGAAAACAAGTAAGTAGAAAATAGAACCAGCCCGATAAAAACTGTAAAAGTCGCCCGCTTTCACAACTCCCGACTTCGAGGTCGAGCATAAGCACGAGGCTTTATATGACGTTTGAACATAAATTTTGTTGCTTAACGAAAACACAGCAGATTGGTGAGTTAAAGCTTGAACAAGATTCTAACTTAATCACGAGCGTATTCGCTTTCTTTAGGTAAGAAGTACTGTTATTGTTTCTTTGACGGACCTCGGCTTGCTCCTGTATGATAACGACTAAAGCTGTTACCACCACAGTGCAGCATTGACCGGTTGGCGAAACGCGTTGAAGGTTCTGGTGGCGGAAAATGCGATCATGCTGAACTATGTGAATGCATGAGAGTTTTTTACAAATATCTCTGCAATAGCATGTTTGATTTGTCACAAACGTACCTTTGCAGGTGTAAACTTATGCTTCTTCAGAAAATTCTTTTCCCCAACTAGTGTCCCAAGCTGGCTATGAGCCGTTTCCGTTACTTTATATTTATGCTTTGGATAGAACAAGGTACGAAGTGCTTTGTTTTGTTTATTTAGCATAAATCCTGAGCGCGTGCCTGAAATGTATTGATGAAAACGAACCGTTCACTGTTGAATGCGATGCCTCCGACTTCGCAATTGCCGCCGTCCTTAGCCAAGACGAACGACCTGTCGCTTTCATGTCACGCACCTTGTCTAAAAGTGAGTGTAACTACCCCACCGTCGAAAAGAAGCTGCTTCGATTATTGAAGCTGTGCGGAAGTGGGGTCACTACTTATACAGTCGCCCGTTCACCTTAGTAACGGACCAGCGTTCGTTAGCGTTCATGTTTGACCAACGCAATCGTGGTAAAATAAGAATTCAAAGATTCAAGCTTGGCGAGCTGAACTGGGTATGTTTGCATACGAAGTTAAGCACAGGTCTGGGAAAGAAAATGTTGCTGCCGATGCTTT
>Ga0210059_1005941_pt1 | contig 19624 bp, 14 predicted proteins | sample Ectturendosymbi2_FD_188042 | JGI IMG/M metagenome (GOLD analysis project Ga0210059, IMG submission 188042) | Ecteinascidia turbinata endosymbiont from Florida, USA - Sample 2 (SPAdes) (version 2) | ecosystem: Host-associated > Tunicates > Ascidians > Unclassified | place: Key West, Florida... | reverse complement strand
TGAAAGCCGTTATCACATGTAAAATCAATACTGATTGGTCCTGCTCTGACTTTTACGAGAATGTAAAATTGAACAATGTCTTTTTGAAGGTGTTATCTACAGAAAAGTATGATTGGGCGAATAAGTACATTTATTTTATTATTCTTTCTTCCTTTTGCTGTGCAGAAAAAATCTAAATTCGAATTATTTTGTATCGTTAACGTCAATTCCTTTCTATTTTTCGAACTGAAACCGATATTTAGACAGAGAATATGCGCATGAACTCTCGATGACAATACGGTCAATGAAGACAGCCGGGATGGCTTTAAATGTAGGCCTATGTAATAATATCGGAAAATGTAAAGTTAAAAAATCACAGCTAAGGGGCCTTGGTCTTTGGAGGCGTCCCGCTTTGAAGTCACAAACGTATGGTAAGCCTACACAATACAGATTGGTAAAAACAGACACAAGAGAACAATTCATAGCGAGTTTGGAGGTAGAACAACAGGGTTACAGATATTTTCCTAGCACTATTGTTCGCTAACCCGTAACACTTCTTACAACAATACATCCAGATCAGGACACTGAGTCCAACCCTGGTCAAGGTCAGGTAAAGTACGCAAGTATTGTGGCATGCACACGCCCTCAAACGAAAAAACACTGCAACGTCCGAGCATTCAGTCAGAAAGTAAAATGCGGTTGTAGTGTTCAAAGAATAAGAACGAGTATAAACAATCTGACTGCATCAAAGCACGCAACCACACGTTGTAAGAACTTCTGCATCGTTCAAGAAAGTGGTATATATTTTTTCAAAATAAGGCCTCAAGATAGGAAAGTTGCATTGAACCTGATGACTACGGAAGGTTTGTAGGATGACTACGGAAGGTTTGAACCTGATGACTACGCTCACCACGGAAGGTTTTGTAGAGCCCTGCACCCAAAATTATAGGCCACTGATTGTTTGACAATTTTGGCCAATATTTGGTGCAACATTATTTTGCAGCATTAGATGAAAAACGCTTTCTGTTCAGCGACATTGTACAAGATTTACCGGTAGTTACAGATATGCATGTTTCCACTCTAGTCCGCATGCTTAATATGTTGCGGTTGCATGTTCTTGACTTGTGCGAATCTTTGCAAATTATTTGTTTTTTATTCACTCTGCATAGCTTTGCAACGGCACACTACTTCGCAGAGTGACTAGAGATTACTCTGACTAATTGTATATCGGTTAAACCAGTGGTTCCCAAACACTTTCGAGCCGTTACCCTAATCAAGGTAGCGATTATGTCTTATTACCCTTAATATTTAGCAGTGATTGCTCATAATACAGAACAACATTTTGGTTCCGCGGTACCCCCAAAAAATCGCATATTACACCCGGGAGTAATTTACCCCACTTTGGCAACCACTGGGTTAAATGCTATAACCGCGTTTTCGCATAAGATTCCAGAATCTCAAACTATTCAAACGTGAAAAAAATAGCACGGTTAATCGCACAAACCGGATATTTCAATAGAAATGTTATTTTTATTTTTAGATTTAAACATTTATTCCGTGCCGCTTTAACGTGAGTAAAAGAAACGGTTCCGAGATTAAGCAGCTGAATGTCGTCATTGGGATGGCCAGAAAACAGTTACTCTTTCTTTGGCCGAGAAGTCGACGTTGTATGGTGGTGTTTAACTGCCAAGCCGCATTAAAAAACTTATTCTCACATTCAACAATAGTGTGGCTCAAGTGCAGTTGAATCTTCATAAATATACATCGTCGCATCACAGAAGAACATGGCGGGAGTACTGTAGAAAATTAGTACAATGCAGGTGTACGGCCACATTGCAGAAACCTCGTCGAATTACAGAAAGCCAAAGCGGCATCACACGCTGCGTAGAGCTCTGTCAAATGTGACAAGGGCACAGATGTTACTGTTAATGAGACTTGGCATGCCGACTAAACAGTCCCCCTAGTTGCACCCCTAAATATTTGCATGCAGACTCTTATTCGGCCTGCAAAATTTCAAGATACTTTACCCCGACTTCCATCTCTGCCGGAACTAAACCAAATAACATGTTGCAGCGTAAAATTAGCACTGGTGTAACGTTTGAAAGGGACACATTCCCGTTCAAAAATTTTCTATGTTGTAGAGCATGTAAGGGTTCGCGCCCCCCTAGAAATTTCTTGACCCCCCCCGGTTAAGAACCACTGACCTAGTGTTAACTCTTCCTCAGGAAAATGTTCCCTTACGTTTGTTGGCCCAAAAGTATGGCCTTCAATACCAAACGATATAAACGTTTTCCTGTAAACGGATACTGAAGAAACACCTCCTACAAGAAAAAGATACACAAATATGATCTTTAACAACATTTCACTTATCCAGAACAAAATTCTGTGAATTCTAGTATTTTGTAATTCTGTGTATTTTCTATGTATAGTTGCTTTTTCGTATTTTTCTTCCCTGTGCACATCCCGTTTTTTTGGCATGAAAGCACACTACATAGTTTTTTCTGTTTTGCTTTATTTGTCTATTGTACCTCATTAATTAGTTTTTGTTACTTTTTTTCATTTTTTTTTCATATTTTGTTCAAAGATATTCGTAACCACACCAAATTCCTTCAATTAAACTTGATCCACTCATCTGTGTACATAGGCACGCGCTTTCATCTCTTACATTTTCTTCACCACGTTCTATGTGTGTTTGTTTACCTAATTATGCTATTTGATTTCCAAGTGTTGTTTTTCAACACTTCTCAAAAACTGATAAACAGTGTTGGTTGACGAGACGACCACCATGGTCCCTCACCAATCCTGTAAGACAGAGGACCCCTCTTTGTTTACACTGATCAACTAGCGCGCCATTGCATTTTCATTTGCTCTGATCAGTAATGGTTGGTTTGGTTAGTGCAATGGCTTCTTGTTGTGCTTCTCCTTGTTGGCTGAGTAATATGAAACAATAAGCCATTGACGATACTCAGTGCATAACCGCTTCTACTGAATGCTTTCATCAATGACAACATGTGGCTGTGCAGATCTTGAAGTAGTTGTTGCACTTACCGAGCAATGAATTTAGGCCAACAAAAACACATCGATATACAGTAGATAGCTAAACCTTTCCACGATTCAGTGGCAAAATTCAAAGCATCGAAGCTGCGCAGTGCGCTAGTTTGACCAAACTTCTCGCATTTCAGCAGGAAGCAGCTCCAAGTCCAGCTTATAATATACTACTTCCAAGATAACAGTGGAGTAATCGATATCGTAACCTCTTATACTTGAAAATCTGACGGCTTCGCCCTAATTTTTCTCACAAAAAATGATCAACACTTTCGGCTTTTTGTCAAAATTTACTCGTTTTATCCAGTTTTCTTGTTGGTTTTATTTCAAAGTAGAAAGGCAAAGGTTAATTAGTTTTCTACTTTCATGCACTAGGAAGAGCTGAATATACCCGCTCAGCAAGCGACGTATATACAGTACTCTGTTACCAGCATGGAGTGTCTTTCATTATTCTTTGCTCTTTAAACTCTCATTGATTCATTTTTATGCCTGCTTTTACTCTAAGGAGAGTCGCTGGGCAACAGCCCTAGGAGGACTCGAAATACGTCACGGATCCCAGCAATCTCTGATAGTTCTACAGGCTACACACCAAGACCTGACCAAGCAAGGTCTTGTACTAAGTTTTCGAAGCAACGATCAGCAGACAAAGGAGACGCACATCAGGAAACACTCCACTCTTCTAGTTTGCTGGGCTGGATTAAACAAATCGTGTTAAATTTCTCACTGTAAGACAAATAAGTCCAAATTTCTCAGAGAAAAAGCAGCAGTTTAAATCAGTTGTGGTTAAATCTTGCCTTAGTTCATCTCATCTTAATCATGTAACTCCTAAAGTCAACAAAATACATGAAATTAAAATTTTTCTTGCGGTTAAAAGTTGTACGTCATTTGATCGCAGCTAACTTCATAATACAGCACTGTACTTTGTCAAAAGCGATTGCTTGCCACTAGCAACATATGGCTGCTTCGATGAACACGGAACTACGTGTGCATAAAATGAGAACAGTTCATTTAAGAGTTCTTGTCGAGATTTCTCTTCATCATTACTGCATTTCAAATTACAAACAAGCAACATCAAACAACAACAAAAAAAACATTTTCAAACCCACGTTGCTGAACAGTGATACTGTATTGACAAGACAGCGGCAGCAGAAACGTTCAGCGCAAAATTACCACAACAAATCAACTGATGAAGCGTGAAGCATTGCTCAAACTTAACGTGAACAGGGCATAAAACACCATAAACATTTACTATAATTTACCGGTGCGGAGCAAGTTGCCGCAGCAGGATGTTGACTAAATTTGCGAATCAAGTTTGTGTCTGCACCGAAACTGCACAACGACGTCTACTTCAGTCGAAGTTACCAACTACCTCTGTTGGCTTGGAAAAAGCATCTTTCTCGTTCTTTCTTTTTAACAAAGGATTCAGGTCCGTTTCCAGTAAGTAACGACGACGACTGGTTCGGCACCAAACGACAGAACAGAATTAGCTTTTCCTCCCCACCGACACAGAAGCTTTTCCTCCCCACCGACACAGTCTAAATTCGTTCTCCTGATGAATGTTTCTACAACTTATCTGCCACAGTGGCGGCGGTCCATAAAACGGCAGGTTTAGTTGACTTCCACTGACAAGCTTCCTGCCTCTGGCAGCTGAAGCAAAAGCGCCAAGCAGCGGTAGAAACGGCTAGTTGCCATGAGCACGGAGTAGTGGAGACAACAGAGGAAAAACACGATGGCCAACGATTGCATAGATCGACGTCGATAATTAAGCAAGATGCGGTTGGAATTGCACCGACCATTTTCACAGTCTGGACCTGCGGCCTTCCAAGATGTCTCTGCCCTCCAGAAGGTACGGTTTCAAGTATCTGTAGCTTTCTTCGTGCACCTGTGAAATAAAACGAGGGTGTAGAATACGTTTCGCGAATCAGGAACCCGGACATCTGTTCGTTTCACAAGTAGAATGCCTTGAGAAGCAACGAAGTCAACGCAACGACAAAAAACTGAAAATCTGCCGAAAAAACTGAGAAAATTGCCGAAACAAGACCCGACAAGCTGCCGAATAAAAGAGAACTGAAAAACCAGTGAAGAAAAAAATGAATGGAAAGTTGGCGAAGACATAGGAGTTGATTTAAAAAAGAAGGGTTACTTTTGTGCATTTCACTGCACCGCGTCCAGTGACATCACAACATTCACAAGAGCACTTTTGCTTTCTCATCAACAAATGGACAAGTTCGCCCGGTTAAACATGGTGGCAAACCGCAAGGAAGACAGTCACGTGCGGTTATTTTGATCTAATTTGTCTCTTCTTCACTCCAGGAACAGCCTTACCTTACACATCTGCACTTGTAACCTGAGATGCTGATTTAACTGCTTTGAAAGCAGTGAACTGAAGGGAATTGCGTCGGACAAAATAATGAGTCAAGAAAACAACACTCTCCCGGAGGACTGTTTTGAGCGTCAACTGCAAGTGTCCGGCAGTCTTCAGCCATTTTTTAACCACGTTTAACCAGGAAGAAAAAATTAGTGCGGGAAAATAAAAAAGTGCGACAAAATAGTCCATTCACCGGGCTGCATGCATAGCAACGACATAAAATCACATCCAGAAAGCAAAACAATCATTTATGCAATAATAACCTCCGTTCTGTTAAGTGGCGCTTGCTTTGCAAACTCGTACAGCCTCTCGTAGACGTTGCCATCATAAGCTCCGATGCAGGAATCTAATTGATCGTCACGAAAGTCGAAAGCGTCCACGAGACCCACAGCGTTCGGACGTAGTTTTTGAAGCAATTTCAACTCGGCCTCCACCGCCATCTTGCATTGACCGATGGATAAACATCCAACCTGCAAAGAAACAAAACCTTCCTCACATCCAATGAAAGGTCACTACATTCGATGTGGGCTCTACAGCGAAATCGCAAAACAGCTTCTTAGACAGAGAGCAACACGTGGCCTGTTCATGCGGTTGCCGTTTGGTTGTTTTACGTTCCTTCGAGATTACCGCAGATAAACGAAACACCTTCTCAGCCTTAGAGCAATTGCGTAATCATGAAATGCATCACCTTGATGAAGTCACCGCTGCTGTTGTTGATATTGTGCAAGGCGTAAAGGCGGAACAAGTCAGTCAGGACTTCTCTGACAGGAAGCGTGCATTGAACTTCGGAGAGGAATTCAGGGAAACTGCTGACCACGTATTGCATGTAATAAGCCTGCAGAAATGTAATTTTATCACTTAAGCTTCAGACGTGCTTCGAGGGGAATAGAAGCATTCATCGCCACCCACTAGTTCTTAACAATATTTCGGTTTCACTGAAGGGCAAAACTCTCAAAGTACTAATCATGTTGCAACGAAGGCGATGTGCCCTTTCGGCCGATTTCACACTCAATTGACAGTTACACTTTTTGGATTGCACGTTTGCTTTCACACATGTTACATCGATTTTGACACCTCACTGGAATGAACAGTTCGTTTGAATTTTGAAGATCTCTCAATGGTTGCAAATTTTTAAGGAATATCGTGTGCTTCCTAGCAACAACCAATACAGTCAACATGCAATATACGATCAAAAAATATTTTTTATGACGAATTCGGGGATAAATGCGCCAACGTTTTGTAGAGTCGTTGGTAAATTAGTCTGCCTCTCGACCCTGTCTTCATCTTTGCTCCGCTAACACGTTGTGGCCTGCCCGCGCAAACAAGCGGATTCGCAATCGGCCGCGATACAAGAGTGTGGCAGATTGGACAAACACAGTAGCACCAACATTTACACTGGTAGTTGTTGTCCGTCGGATCACGCAGCTCTACATTTCAAGGTTATCGCAAGGCAGGCTGCACAAGCAAACTATCATATGAGCACATGCTCCTACTCGCAGATGGAGTTTACACGCATTGGGAGCTTGGTAATTGAATTGCAGTCGCAGAAGAGATACAGTATTTTGGGGATAAGCATGTTTTTGTCTATTATTTTATCACATTTTCCTTCCTCCCCAAAACAGAATGCGTACAATGATATGTTTTTGGTTGTAAACACGCCATACAACCAATACCATTGCAGTAATGCAAATTCAGGGAGAAACGACGACAACTTTAAAATTTCACCGCTTTTGCAATAGAATACAAGAAGTTTCGATGAACACATTCGCCCGACATTTTTCAGTTTTATAGATCAATAAATGCCAGGTAACATCTTGCCTACGATACCTGCAAGTCCGTTACCGAATGAAAAGCCAATTTCTGTCAATCAGCTTCGAAGACAACATCGGTCACCGAAACCAATCGAACTCGAAGCAGACAGTAAAAAGACCGTGCAACATGTTCAAGCCTTCGCGTTGAGTCTTGCTTACCCGCGCTACATCAACCAGCTGCACCGAACAGCTGTTCCAAGCGTCGTGGGTCGCCGTACCAGTTGCACTCGTCAGACTTCGCATCTTTCCAGAAACTTCGAGAAGCAAGCCTCTCGTTCTTAGTGTAAAAGAAACTAGTTGCGTGCGAACAACGAACGACAATGCTCGCGCTGGAAAGTAACAATGAACCATGACCATGACAAAAGTCTTTCACATTGGGGCATAACTTGACTATTTATCTCTTATACGGTCACGTCACCGGCACTCGACTAAAGTTCATTTTTTATTGGTATGCGAATAAAAGGAGCGGTCGGCGACAGGCCCCTGAATACACAACGGACCGCAACAGGCTGCGCACAGCGACTGCTATTGGGACGAAACCTTGGGAAAATATTCTGCTTTAGTATGTCAGACCGTAAACTGTTTCGGAACACCATTCAAACCACAATACACTGGAAACTTGCAAGAAGTGGGGTTGAAAAGCAGTTGTCTTTTACAGCTGGGTGGATGTCAGGTGTACAAGTTTAAACAATAGACTCTACAAACGATAAAATAGTGGAAAGTTCATTTTAAGGATGATTGCTGTGAATCACTTTCTAAAAACCTTACGACGAATCATCGAATAGCAACAAATTGTTGCCTGTCCTACCAAAAATGACTGTCGCCGTTTATCATAGCTGCGAAGTGAACGGAAGCTAATCTACACAGGCGGCCGGTAATGAACCATAAATCAGAGGGAGGTGGCAAAAACCCAACGCGTCAATACCTTGACACCGCTTATCTCAACTCACCGCGCTTGATAGCAGCATACCAGAACATCCACATTCTGGATTTCTGTCATGTTCTTGGCGGAGCAGGAAGTTGCGCGAGCATTGCTCAGGAACGCTGCTGCACCGGTAGACTTCCCGCTGTGAGCGTCGTTGGCGAGCTTGAGTAGGTATCTGCATTGAAGCACACGTTACTGTTACGCGCTTGCCATCCGGATCGCTTCTTCCAGTTAGAGTTGGACCAGTGACGCCCAGCCTTTTTTGTCCATGCCCCACCTAATAACCTCTAAATCCTGATTGTCCGTCATGTAGTGATACATAAATCTTACGGTTTAAAAACTCAACGGAGTTTGAGCTAAGAAGCTCATAACGCCAATACCTTGGTTTAAACAAGCCTTTGACCCAGACCTCGTCCATCGGCCTCAATGAACCCCTTAAAATACAAATTACCTTCTGTGGGGGGTACGCCCTACGTTGGGATCCACTGAGTTGCACGGAAGAGAAAAGCGAATGACGCGAGCCTCGTGTAGTTCTCGTCTCTCTTTGGAAAAGTAAATGTGATGAATGGCTCCGTTTTTGAGGAAAAATTTGATTTGAAAATTTAAACGTGATACCCGCGCACCACTGGACCACGACGCGAACGCGGAACAAAAAATGGAAAGCAAGAAATTGGAGCAATGGCAATCCGTAACCAAGTTAGTTTCATGAAACTATGTCTGTCTCAAACAAAAAATAAATCAACGTTTGAGTGATAATGTCACGGAAACTGACGTTTAATTTCTTAAGCATGGTGGAACTACTGCCATTCGTGAAAGACTGCTTCATGCAAGTCAGCAAGCAATCAACGTGAAACCAAACCTTGCAGTCTGAAGATACAAAACAGTGTTCTCCCCTTCGTAAGTACATGAAGGTAGAACTCGTGCCAAAAGAAAAGGCAAGCCGCTCGCCTGGAATAAAAACATACTGTATTTGTAAAACCACCCGCATCCAACCGGGCCGCAAAATTCTCGAACAAATTTTTCTTCTGACGCTATTGCGTAACGATCTGATCCCAAACGTTCTCCCGAAACCGTTTCCTCAAAGGATGTCCGTCGAACGGCCGCGAAAAGGTCCTCGGTAAGAATTTCAAAAGAACAACGCAGCCTTTCGTAGTGAAATTATTTGAAACAAAATCTTTAAAAAGTTATCGTCAAGTGCAAAATGACCAACTCACCGACACATATCCAGCTTTAGCATAAACTACTGGCAAGAGCAGAAGCAGGTTTGCCCGCTTTTGAAGAGATTATGGTTTTGCCAGCATAGCAACACTTGCTGTAAGTGGCTTGACAGAAACAATGCTTCTTTTGGGAAATATTGATTGAGTTATTACATTTGACAAACGGTTTCTCTACTTTAATCCTAAAACCTGGACGGAATCTATCTAAAAAAACGAACCAGCGCCGCGTTTTCATAGAATAAATCTCCACGTAGCGGACATAATAGAGGAGAAGAGCTATTAGCAGCTTTTTTGCTCGATACCCTGACAACATCACCCTGAACTGGCGCAGTTTCCTTAGAAATGCTGCACCGAGCAAAGGTGCACAGCCACATGAATACCGTAAAAACGTACATCAGAAAATCCGTGTCCACCACAAGCTCTCCGGCAAGTCTCCACACCAGCTGCACACTGCTCGGTTGCTCCAGCTTTGTAGCAGGCAGACAGAGCGTGAAGCTGTGAAAGCGAGTTACATGTCAACTTACGCTGCGCACGCAGCTCAAGAATGATTGGACAAAAATTTCAGCATCTCACAAACCTCGGGCAACTCGGACAAATCGCCTTTGCCGGCTTGTTTCACAAACCGCTGGTGCTTTTTCTTCAACTTCTCCCCGACAGCGTTCAGCACATAGGCTGTAGCGACTTGAGGTAGAAGTTTGTGTTGCTGGTTTAAGTATTCCATGACTTGAACTTCGTCGCCACTGAAGGTGGAAAGGCGTGTAACTGACTATGCAGTTTTAAATAAGTTGTCATTACAAAACAACTACGGTCGCGACAAACTGCTAAGAACTAGGAAAAGAAAAGGCAAACTGTCGATGCAGACGTTTGCTTTCCATGCAGAGTGCTGCGCAGTTTAACGGCGCTACATTCGTATAAATTATACCTACTCCGGTTTTATTGAGCCTTGTCTTCGGACGGTTGAATATCGGACCGCTATCGTCGCAGCCTTCGCGAGGACATCGATCGCTTGCGTCTTTGGCAAAGTAACTCGAACTGTGACCATGGATCCGTACATCATACGGTCACTGCCTTTCTTCACATACGTGCCGTCAGCTTTCACCTGCGCAGAGAAGCACCCAAGAAGGAACGTGCATTTGTGACACAACTATGCAAGCAGAAAGAGGACTCTAGAAAGTTGCCAGTTTGTAACAGCGGGAGGCGCTGCTTTTTTTAACTTTTCATATAATAACAATCTCAGGTTATTATTACATAGCAACAACGCTGTCTTTGACTTGTTATTGAGTAGCATCAATGGAAACAATTGCAGTTTTTCTCGTTGTTGCTTAGCCCGTATGACTCAACCAGACATCTCTCTCGTGGAGCAACAAACCCAAAACACGCACATCGTAAGTTGAAGAGAATTTTCAACACAACGGTAAAACTACAGGGTTTAAAATGATTTTACGAATATTCGTCAGCAGGACAGAAACTACCGGCTTTTATTTCGATCTGAATAAACAACCAGATCTCAGCTCAAAAATTGACACATGCTTATTTTGCACATAAAGGAGATTTGTAGACAGAATAGATCCACTCAAACGCACGAAAAACTTGACACTGGCTCATTTTGGTCACATAACTTTTTAAAAGTTTTGTGGGTGGTTTGAACTTTAAATAAACGGTCGAAAAATAACTTTTTGGATGAAAACAGAAATCAGAACGCAGTAACCTTGGCAAAAACACTTACTTCTGCATTCTTGCATAGAAGGTTTTCTCTTGGAATGCGCACATTCTTCAGATACAGGAAGCCATTGTCCACTGACTGAAAACCAAGCTTTGTTCCAATATCGCCAACAGACACACCTGAAGCATGGTCGAAAAATCGCCAAGGTAAAAAAGTTTACAAACATATTGACAAAATGTAACTCAAACTTTAACACGGGCTAAAAATTTTAAAACAAACGAGTGAGAGTTTGAACCCAAACGTTTCTACCAAGCTTCTACTGCTCTGTGTTTCACCTTCCTGAAGCAAGACCTTCTACACCCGGGGCTGTAAATCAAGCAAACCTGCTGCGACTCACCAGGCAGTGGACGATGGGTGCTGAGATCTCTTACTTGCACAATGAAAGGATGCATTCCGTACTTTTTCCCGTCGATAACCAGGTTGGCCATAAGGAGAACGTGATTGGCGGACTTTCCCACTTAACAAAAGTAACCCGATTGCAACACGTAAGCTTTGGACGGCGACGTTCCTTATCGCGGCTCACACAAAATTCATTGAAACTAAAAAGTAGTTTTCAAAAACTCAATCCCCTATCAAACGCTACGAAACGCCGTTGCTTTTACATTACTACTTGTAAAAAAAAACTATTGCTTGTAGTTTTCACGTAAATTCACAAGCGAAACATTAAATTTACATATTGCTGCATTAGACAGCGACCCGTTTGCAATCCGCGAAAAAAGGGAAGGGCAGACTCACAGTCACCAGGCCACCATTTCATTGATGTAATGGTAGGACAGTTTATAATAAACTGCTCAGTGTTGCGGTCGTACGTCGCCAATGTCTCCAGGCCACGAAGATACGTTCCTACGGATAAAAATACAGGTCGGGCGTAAGACAAAGGCTGTAAAAAACAGCGAAAAGACAATGTTGCATGACATACAACCCACGACAAAAAAATAAACTAAGCAAACATGTTAAAGATCGAAAAGACGTTTGGTGGTACAGAATTTGAAGATGGCGTGAAGTAAGAGATTCATCCAAAAGCTTTTTGTCTGACACTCTTCAAGGGACATCGTCAGAATGAAGTGGAGATACAACCGAACTGGATTATATACAGAAAAAAAGAGATCTCATTGATTAAAGCAGTGGCCAATGACAACCAATGACAACTCGGCTTTTCTTATCTCCTAAACCCTTTCTTATTGGCCACTGCTTTAACCAATGAGATCTCTTCTGTATATAATCCAGTTCGGTTGTATCTCCACTTCATTCTGACGATGTCCCTTGAAGAGTGTCAGACGAAAAGCTTTGGGATGAATCTCTCACTTCACGCCATGTTAAAGATCCGAAACTAAAGTTTCAAACACGAGCAGCGACAGCTTAGCCGTTGGCATCCAAGCCGGGTCAGGAACAACGGTCATTTTTTGCCGAAAGTTTAGGCTTGTTGCCTGTATCACGCTGCACTGATATTAATGTAATATATTGTAGGTTAGTCGTAGCAAGAACCCGGGTGGGAGTCTGCAATTATTTTCACTAAACACAGCAAAAGGCGCAAGCTGAGCATGTGTTTGCCGCTTATAAACAGGCAGAAGTTTTCATAAAATCTTAAGAACGCAAGTTTCGTTTGAAAAACAATCACAACGAAGTCATGGGAGAGTCGTAGAGCTCGTTAGTATATGTGTAAGACATTCATTCTTAACGTGTGTTCGTTCGAACCCAGGGCGTTCGGTAATTCATGTTTCGGAGACTAGGGGGCAACTTTCTTTTACCCACGTAAAGGCATTTATTCTCAGGGGTTCGGTGGAAGTATCTTACCTTCATCCACGTAAAGGCATTACGGTTGAAAGAATATCTGGGAACTAAGTACTGATAAAGAGCCACTATTAAGTGGTGCAATATCAAGCGAACAAAAGACTTCATTCTAGTGGAAACAATACAGTAAAACCGGATTCTTCTACAGGGATATCTTTAATCGTAAACGTGTGTTTTCCGCCTTCAGGAGATTCGGCAAATGCAATGATGAAATTGCCTGTTCTGATATCTCCAACAAGCAACAACTGCTCCCAAGAGCACAATTTAAAATCAGATATTGACCGTACCAGAAATTCTTTTCTAAATTGTCGCAATGTACTTGCTTTTATGAATCCGGGCATTAAGGAACTCGAAAACATGTTTTTTGGATGACAAACAAAAGTGATGACCTTGTTGGTCAGATACAGAGCTTATTGCGTATAACGCTGCCTATTTCCTCCAAACGAAAACAAAATCATTTTGTAACATCTCCACAATGAAATAAAGGTTCCTGCCACTTCACAGACAAGGAAAGCATTGAAAAGGTGGGAATCTTTAGAGAAATTTCATCTGGTTGAGAACCTGAGCGCACCTTGTATTATATAATATACATTACGTTAAAATTTGTTAAAAACTTTAGGAACGCAAGCACAGTTTCGACCAGAAGATGGGAATTCCATGATCCTCGCCGTCAAAGCTCACCATGTCCTAATTCCGTTTGAGCATACGTGCCGATGATATTGAGGTTTGCAGCGAGCGGCAGCCACTTCGCGACCTGCTCGTCAGATCCGAAGCTCATTATGCTCGGTGTGAAAACGCCGCCGTGTATCATCAGCGTGTATTCAAAACCGATAGCTCTGAACGAAGTACATATTATTAACAATTAAGACAGATACTAATGAGTGCCTGTCTCGCGTGTGCGTGCTATATGTTGACAAACATATAGTGAACACCTTTGAGAAGAAAACATTTCTGCCTTAAATTTTACCAGGAATCCCTGTTCTTGAATGATATCGTCAGCAGTTGTACGTACAAAACCAAAGTCAGTACACCATTAGGTGGACTATAAATGCTTTTTTATATTCTTTTTGCTTGTTAATTCCTTTTTTCTGTCTTTATCAAACGTGTTGATAGGTTAACTCTATAGCATTTCTTTGAGGAAATTTTGTAGGGAACTTACGACGATGGATAAGTAACTCCAGCATAAAAAGCCTATCACGACAGAAACGTTTGTTGTTTTTCTCCGAAAACATTTTTGTTACCATTACGTACAGTGGAACGTAACTGGTAAGAAACTGCAAACACCCAAATATTCAACTTAGGACATTTTAAACGAAAAGACTACTGATATTAAAAAAAGAAATCGAAACCAATTAAGACACTATATACCAGGGTTGATTGATTTAAATCATTTGATTTAAACCAGTTTTTCAAATCTTGATTTCAATTAAGCAATAAAAATTAAAAAAATCAAGCAAAAAATCATTTGCATTTTTAAAGCTTTGTGTAATTGCTGTGACACATCTAACTAGCATTCTGATAGGTTTCCAGTTATACGGTATTTGCATAGAAGGCAGAAAGTTCTTATGACGACACAAGTCAAAAGCACTCAAAGTTTTATCAATCATAGCTTTTGTGAGGTCATAGATTCTATGTCAACAAACAGCAAAAATGAAATGTGGACTAAAATCACTAATCCTTGCAGACTTAAGTCAGAACTATTGAAGATCCACAAGTTTGAAAGTGTACACTGGCATAAATTGAATGTTGCATCTGAATCCCATCAAACATGTAGGCTGTTGACTGCAGACATACCGATTTTTTGGACTATAAGCATGGCTACCATACGGTCCTTATTTCTAAGATTTGTCCTTATCTTGCAGTACTACGTCTTACAAAATATTAGTGTCCTTATTTGTGACTTGCGTCCTTATTTTTTCTTAGTTTCTGTAACGTAGCAATTTTCTTTAGGCTCTGACAGACACACCTGACCATTTCTATGTCATCGTAAACATTTTGTAATCAAGGTTTTGTGATGTTATGAAAACAGTATAATATTGCAGATTTACACACTATCAGCCATTGTTAGCACGCAAGGTGTCTCTTGTTGGGATTCTTAGGAATGCTGTTTATTATAGCGAAAGTTTAGCATTTACTTGATTCAAAAAATAAGCAACCGAAAGAAACTTTTTTTGCGACAATTACAAGGAGGTCGAGAATGAGACATTGCGGGAACAGATGGTTCCTGGAGGTAAATAGGCAAACATCTGATCTGACGTTAGTTGTGCAAACAAAAAGAATTGTTTTCTTTTAGGTAATAAATAATATTTTCCTCAGCCGTTCTTATTTTTGGTTCTAGATCGATGGAAGCCCTGACTACACGGCATGCATAAACGACTTCAATTTTCTTAAAAATGGTAGTGCGCGCAATTTGGATGTGTGAAAGGTCTGTACCTTAAAATACGATGCACCTCATAGTCTGTAAAATACGGTAGTTGTTACAGAATAGGGGTTCCGAACTTGGGGTACATTTTACTCTCAGAAAGGGTACATTTATTGTATATACACCCGCAACATATTAAGTTTGAGACAAAAACGACGTTTATAGTTCTAAAAATCTAAAAGTTCTATTTCAGACATTCAGTTGGTTTTTGTTATTCTAATCAGCCTTTTTGCGTAAGAAATTTTAACGTTACATGCTCATCTGTCGAAATGCTGATGAGGTACATGGTCAGAGAAATGTCGGGAATCCTGGTTATAGAACATATTTTCGATATCATAAGTGTTTACCGTTTTCTGCATGTAGGTTATTCTTTTGCAGAAACCGAACCAGTGAAAGCTGTGGTACAATAATTAGTTTTGCAATAGACTCAACGCCAAAAAAGCTGGCAAGCTTGCATTTAGGTACAAGGTTACTGACCTGCCTTGAGTGTCAATGCATTTTCTAAACTGATGTTTCGAGTCTGAGTTTATTTTTTGGGTCATTTTATGATCATAGACAGAAATTTTTTGAAATGACTGAAAAAAATTAGGTCAGTTCGGTCATCTTTCCGAAAATATAGATTAGTAAATGCAGTTACGGCGAGTTTTAATATTATTAGGGGACAATGATCGAAATGTCTCAGCAAAAGAAAACCAGGTTTGAGTATTATCATTTTAATAAATAATGTATTTCATTTCGTATGCCGGTGCTGGTGTTATAAATTGATTTGAATTAAGGGATATTGTGTAAATGCAAGGAAAGTTTGAATGAAAGTTCAGCTACATGTAATTGCAGTACTTGAAGTTAACGAAGCATAATGAAGTTACATAAAATAAATTCTTTAAAATTAAAACCTATAAAGGGTTAGGTGGCCACCCCCTACACATTAATTCAAATACCGCATATTTCGGACCATAAGGCGCACTTAAAATTCTTTAACTTTCTCAAACATCGAAAATGCGCCTTATAATATAATGCGGTGCGCCTAATGGTCCGAAAAATACGGTAAATCATAATAAAAAGTTCTGATTTAAATCAAAAAAATCCGATTTTTTTGATTTTTTCAAATCATGATTTTTATCAACCCTGCTATATACATAGAAAACCGTATCGACAGAAAAGAGTCTTGCTTGACTGAAGCAGTAAATCTAAAAAAGATGCAACACAACTTTTCCGTGGCCACTTAAAGACTATATCCAGACCAGAGCACCAAACATTTCTGCTATACCTGCCGAGATGCTTTATTTCAGGCGAAAGAGGAGTCCAACCTTGATTCTGAATGATGTGTTTGTAAACATGAATAATTTTTCGGAGCGCTTCAGCAAAGCGTTCATTTCTCGTCATTGCTGCCAGCGATGGTCCGCGCATCGCCGGGTCGTCCATGATGACCTTCTCTAGACACGGCAGAAAAATTTAGTGTTGATTCCTCGTTGAACTATGCTCTCAGAAGACAGGAATGGCAGTAAATTGGACTGCAACAACGAATAGCAAACGAAGCCTGTGATAAGACCCAAAAAACACATTTCCAGCAGCATTCGGTGGTTTGCCTGGTTTTCGTTGGTTAAACTATGCTGCACTGCCATGTCATATGCTAGGACTGGTCACTGGTTTTTACACAATCATTGCAGTCAGCAGGATGACATAAGAGCAGCTGTGTCCAAGCCAAATGGCTTATTGAGACAAAAATTATGTCACTATCTTCACCGGGGCCGCATACTGGATGAAATATTAATGAGGGCCGCACATTGAATGGCTTACTTTGTGGCAAACTAAATTCAGCTTAAGCAAATGTACTGAAAGCGTTCGAATCCTAACTGCAGTGATAACAGACGTAATAACGTGGCACTGAGGACCACCTGCATAAAAATGTCAATATCAAAATTACCAAAATAAGGACAGGTTGTCAGTATGTAGGAAACTTTTACTACAGCGAAAACCTAAACTGGGCCGTACAAAACCTTTGACTGGGCCGCATGCGGCCCGCAGGTTGGACATAGCTACATTAGAGCTTCCTTCGGAGCGACAAATAAATTTGTTTTGAGTTTTCATGAATTAATCACAATGAGTGAACATGCGTTTGTTAATTACAATGATTTAAGCGAAATTGGTTACATCGTGAAGTTGCTTGACATGGGCTTGTTTCTGCCACGCCAACCTTAATTATTCTGAGCATGGGGCTAGTATCGGCACTGCTGTCATTTTGATCAGGCAAGCACCATGGCTGGTTTCTTTATGGCTCAGATTTCCGCTGAGCGACGTCTGTACACGCGTTCAGATTGGCGTTGAATTTTTAAACAACCCGTACGCTTTTGTGTACCGGCAGGCGATTACCAATAAAACATTAGATAAAATAGATTTGAACAAGCTTTAGCCATTCAGTGTTTCACCCGTAAGTGTTGCTTGCAGATTGTAGGACTAACGGTGCGCAGAGTTGCGTGAAATCGATTTGCTATTAAAACTTTGCTGATTGATTCAAACTCTTCACCTGTGTGGAGACAGTTACTTGAATACAGATATGTGCAAGTCTGAATCATCGCAAAAAGATGAAAGCAGAGCCCCTTGGGCTGATTCCTAGCTAGCTTACAGTAAATTTAAAGCTTTTGATAATAATGCATGAAATCATCGAGAATGTTTTGACTGAAACGCAAAATACGAACCAACTTTTCGACGCACGACTGTTTCATGCTTCCCGCCGTCGTACACGTTTGTGAGATCTTCCACAACGAAAGAAACTTTCTGACGTTCCGCACTCAGCAATCTTGTTTCGTTAGTTGCCATTATGTTTTTATCATCACCACTACGACACCTCAAATCACAGACTGCGCTAAGACCACGTTGGAAAAAAGTGTAAATCAACTGCATCATAAAAAACAAATACGAAGCCCTCCAGACTTGACTCTTGCAAAGGTCACGTCGAGGTCGCTCTTTGCAGAGGTCAATAAAGTTGTTAGTGCACAAGTCACGCATGTTCCTTAAGCTTAATAGCAACCTCTAAAAGCCATAGCAGCAAGTTTTGACAAATTATGCTACACGGCGTGAAATGCATCAAGCTCTTTCAGACCCAAGTCTTAACATTTTGCAGAGAACACAGACTGTAGGCAAATAAGACTCTCTCACCTCAGCGTGTATTTATTCATACGGACAACGGGGTTGTAATTTTCTTTTTCATTGTCCTTGAATACATTCTATAGGCTTAAATCGTGGGACTCCTAGCAAATGTACAGCTCTCATTTATAACACAGCGATATTAAACAGCAAACCCTCATAGAGTGAAATGTGCAAAAAACGTTTGTGCATTATTGTAGTAAAAACACATACCAACGACTATTTTCGGATCAACAAGTTTCAACATATTGTATTTCGTTCATCAATTGAACCATTCATTACATTTAACGCCTTTTGAAAGTTTCCTGTCTCACATCTTCGTAATAAAGGTAAACTTTTTCTTTATGTGACATGCGCATGACGTAATAAACGTAAACTTTTTCTTATGTGCCATGAGTAGAAGTCGTATAATTTTTGACATTCATCAACAACCGCCGATGGTCTTCCACCATTCGACAAGCGTGTGTTGCGGCAAAGCGCAACGTTGTGGTGGGATGTTGTTGCCGTCCACGCACCGGGAGTGAAGCATGCACCGAAGTCAACATAAGCGCGTACGTACATGGCAAAAACATATATTGCATAGCAATCAGCAGCAACGGACACAATCTGAGAAAAAAGCGCTGGGAAACTACAGGATTAGAGTTACTCAAAAGTGTAGTGTCATGTTATACAGTGGATTGCCATACTAAATGAACCCAAGTTATAAAATGAAAGCGATTATCCATTTTTTAAATAAACAAAGGAAAGCTGATACTATATTTTATAAAAGCCGACCGGAGTAACTTGCTTTGGCCTATGGAGTCCGGAGATATTTTGTGGCCAGAGCCAGTGCTTGTATATCATTACTAGGGCAACCAATTTTTTTACTTAAAAATTATAATTTTTCACTTTATAATTTACAAATTTTGACTCCTGTGTTTGCAACTGAAATGTGGAATACAAACCATATATAAGAAGTCAAACTGGCAATTTTTAAATCTCTATTCCAGTGGTTCCCAACTGGGGTGCCGCGGCACCCTGGGGTGCCATTTGCAATACCCAGGGGTGCCACGAGCTAACACGTTTTTTATTATATCATTGAAAAGATATTTTCAAAATGTCGCCAAAACTCAATCAAAATTGCTATGGGTTCACCACTAGGTGCCGGAAAGTATATTTCTGTTTTGTAGGGTGCCGCAAGCCTAAAAAGGTTGGGAACC
>Ga0210059_1005940_pt1 | contig 19627 bp, 19 predicted proteins | sample Ectturendosymbi2_FD_188042 | JGI IMG/M metagenome (GOLD analysis project Ga0210059, IMG submission 188042) | Ecteinascidia turbinata endosymbiont from Florida, USA - Sample 2 (SPAdes) (version 2) | ecosystem: Host-associated > Tunicates > Ascidians > Unclassified | place: Key West, Florida... | reverse complement strand
CTGTAGAATGTAAACATTGGACAGGCGTTCGGTGTAATGTGCTTCGTAATACTGGATTTGTGGGAATCCAATGGAATTTGCGATATTCACAAGTTGCCATGAGACTGGAAAGAAAAATTGTCCCATTGACACACCTGGGAATTCCCCACGAGCTCCTCATCAACCAAAGGAATTCTGCTCGTTACTGAAAGTGAAGGAAGGATAAGAAGGTTTTTCAAGCGCGTGCAACCTCATTACAGTACCCTCTATCACTACGTGTGGTGTTTGCTGCGCAATTCGTTTTGAGTTCCGACAGTCAGCGAAAAACAATATTCATAGTAGTTTTGCCCCAACGTAAATAAGTTGGGAGGATTCGTTATTGTTTGCTTCACACAAACTTGTGAGGAACAACCTGTTGTGCTGAACAGTGACCGGCAGTTACTTTCACTTGGGCCACAGTAATTAGAAAAGGTGTTGAGTAAAAGACAGCGTCAAATGGTCTCTGGTGACATGAAATGCTTGAAAGTCTCGCCGAATAAACCAGCAAACACTTCATTATTGTCCACGAACACAAAACGTCAGCTCCTGACAAAAAAGGACTCTCTCGATCAGCAAATCAGAAAACAGCTTACAACCTGATATTCATCCACTGATGCTACGTCACAATATCATTGTGTCGTTTACATTGCTTAGTTAAAGCGAAGGCGTTTTTGTCATTAAAATCGGTGGTAGCAGTTTGGTTGCAGACAGTAGATATGTCACTGTTAACCATGTTTTCTTTTATATTTATCTGAACAATCTATGTTGCTGTGGAAACGTTGCAAATTGCGATTATCTGCATGTTGTCCTTCGTGGTATCTGAGGATTTGGTTGACACTGTTCGAACACTGTTTCAACAAAGATGGAGGGAAACAATGGCAACCTGAGTTTTCTTTAAGTAACGGCGTTGCTTTGTTGTAGACCTGATCTTAACTTGTGCGTAACAACGAAAAACAATGAATATTGTTAAAACATTGGACGACAGTTAGTTTTGCTCGCTCCACAACAAGACAGGACCAAGCGAGGTCGGAGATGTAGTCACTTCACTTGGTCCTTGGACGACCTCTGGGCCGCTTTCCCGTGGGTGTGGCCAGCAGGAAAATGCCTCGCCGATCGTTGTGGGACATTCTGGACACATGGCCGAACCAACGTAGTTGAGATCTCTCGATCCAGAGAAATGGCTCTGCATTCAGGGTTTTACGAACATCACAGCTGCGCACTGTCGCGAAGTGTCACACCTTGTACTCCACCCAAAACTCCCATCTCTGCTGCTTGCACCTGAGATAATATTCTTTCAGTCAATGTTTAAGATTCATGGCCACAGGTGAGGATCGAAACTAAGACCGATTTTAAAATTGAAAGCTTTGCGTGCTTGAAAGCTTCCTTTTTGTCACCACAGATCGATAAAGTTCATGCAGGAATGCGTTTGCTTTGCCAATCCGTGTATCAATCTCCTTGTTCGTTCTCTCGTGAATGCCAATGTACTTGAATTTATCGACCTGTTGCAGTGTACTGCTACTCAATTGCAGTATAGTCTTCACTGCCTTGCGTTTCTGGAGAGACAACTCGGTCTTTTTATTGTTTTAAATGCAGCTTGGTAGCAAAAAAACGATTGCCCTGCTGAGAAGATGCTAGGAGGACCAAATCGTCGGCAAAAAGCAAATGTTTGATCCTGCAGTTTCAACAGCAGCATCTTTGTTGATTCAGCTGTGATTGTCTATCAATGTCATATAATTTATAGACTGAAGATGAGTAGTGACAGCACACACCCTTGTCTGAGTTCAACACCCGCGGTGAACTGTTTGTTATTTAAATCCACCAACACGGACATAAATTTACCGGGAAGACAATAACTTGATGGTTGGTGACACGCAGCCGTTAACAACGTCCTCCCGCGACACCAAAGCTTTTCACGAGCAACCCGGTTGTCTGCTTACTCGAAGTCGACAAAACATGTCTAGACGCCTTTTGCAAACTCCCAATATTCTTCGAAAATTGCCGGAGAGTGAAAATTTGGTCTAAAGCGCTACAGCCATGCACGAAAACGGCACAGTTGTAGCGATTATAAGTACATCATATGAACCACAGAAGCAAAAATCAAATTTCGGGCTTCAACTTGTCATCAAGGTTTTGTCGATTTGAGTGCTGTCGACACACAAAGTTTGGCAAAATTTAAATTTTTACGATTTATTTCATCTATTCTAAAATTTTGCTGACATGCCCGTTTTATTCTGTCAATAAGGTTGTTTGCCATTTATATTTACGCCATTTGTTTCCAAGCGGGTGCTGCAGATGTAGGTTCGGATGAGTTCACAAATTTCACATTGCACAAGCAGGCCCGTTACCAGCTTGGGACACCAAGCACGAAAACCCCTGTTCCCCTCTTAGTTACGGACAAGTCTGCTCATTTCATTTCGAACAATGTTTAGTCACGCCAAAATAACTAACCCAAAATTTTGCAATGACACCCTAAATTCTGAAAGCCTACATATGGTTTTGACTTGTATTAAAGTAAAACGACTTGAGGAAAGCATGTTTTCCTGCACGTGGCTATTGCAACAGACGGCTGCAACGTTATAGGCCGATACAATTTTCTGGCGTAGACGTTTGATGCGAAAATTGTATGTTTGGTATCTGTGCACTGTCATGCACACCGCCTCGCATTGGTCTCTTACTATAACTATACTGTGGCAGATTTGTACAGTATGGTGTACGAAACTGCCAAAGCACTTTAATGCAACTGTGGAAGTGTTTTACTGTTTCACCGTTCGGCTTGCCTGGCGATGCATCCAACTACAAGGAAGACAAAATGTCAGCAGTTGCAGCGCGCATGCAAAACAAGGTGGTTGTCGAGTGAAGCAACAGTGAGAACAAGGACTGAGGTTTTGGTTGTTTAAGCCGCAGTGAAGCAGCTGTCAGAAAATAGAAATGATGCAATGTGCGTTGTTTTACTGCGACTTATGAAAACAAAAATTGCAACATGCTGCTTTCCTTTTGCCAACATTGGCACCTCACCCGACAGAACTGGGCCAAGTTTTTCAGGTGGGATGTTTTAACTTTGCACAGATGAAAGCCTCCGTAGAACTGTGCATCAATAAGCTCTCTGCTGCCGCTGCTAAATTCGGGCATATACTAATTGCGAAAAGTTTGAGTAACTTAGAACGCTGGATGGTTTGGCTGACTCATTATGTCAAGTGGCATGTCGTTTTGGAAGGGCACCGAAAGATTGGCAAATTGATTATCCCGATACACAAAAAGGAAGACGAGTGAATGAACCAACTACCGCGGCATCTCTTTGCTTAGTCTCCCTGGAAGAGTGCATGACATGATGCCACGAAAATAATCGAACCAAGGCTGGATGATACCCAGTGCTGTTGCTATCGCTGCCGTAGAACTACAGACCAAATTTGCACTCTCAAGCTAAATTTCGGGAATTCTTGGGAGTATGCCAAAAACAACATGTTTTGTCGATCTCGAGAAGGCATACAACCGGGTTCCTCGTGAAAACCTTTGGGGGATGTTGTGGAAGCACAGCGTTGATGAGTGCCTCTTGCTGGCCTTCAAGTAACTGTATTCCTGCTCATAAGATTGTGTCAATTTCGACGAAGTTCAATCACAGCCGTTCAGCGTTGGTCTTGGACTCCGACAACGGTGTGTCCTGTCACCACTCCTTTTCATAGTCTATATCAGGCAGTGGTGTACCTAGGGTTTCACGCGCGCCGGGACAAAGTCAGTTTGGGCACTTCTACCCAGCCCGTTTGTTGGCAGCATAGATGCGAAGTATGAGTTGGGAATAAAAGGGCGTCGAAGCTGACTCGGCCCCCAAACACATTTTGCCAATAATGAATAACAATATATTCAAGAAAAATATGTTGATTTGGTAGAATGTAATACATCTCAAAAAGATCACATTTCGCAAGAACTCCAGCCCTCAAACTGTTCTGAAAAAGATTTGAAGAGCTGTTCAAACTGTTCTGCAAAAAATTTGGAGAGCCATGGTCCATATGAATTGGATAGACAGTCACAAACGCATCGACGAGGGTGTCACTGTTGGGAATTGCAAGATGAACCGTTTGCTGTTTGCGCACGAATTGGTACTGCATGCGTGGATCTTCTCAGCAGGGTCTTCAGCACGCATTTTATCGGTTTTCTACTGAGTGCGACTAAGCAGGAACGAAAATCGGCACTAAAAAGATTGTGGTATTGCAGGTTTTTTAAGGCGTTTTAGGGAGCCGAGTCGGGTCCCTAGGATTGGAAATAGGGTCCCTAGAATCAGAGAAAATCGGGTCCCTACCAGTCAGACAAATCGGGTGCCTACAGGTCCATACCGGGTACCTAACATTTTCCTTAAAAAAACCCTGGCGTATTGTGTCTCTCAAGACGTCCAAGGCAGTGTATTCTGCAAGTGAGCGGAAATACACTGCAGCAGGTGGAAACGTTCAAATACCTTGGGGTGGTTTTCACAAGTGACGGAAGTCGGAACAAAGGGTCTGATACACGGACTGGTAAAGCAAACGCATTTCAGCGTCAGCTTTATTGCTTCGTGGTGACGAAACGGGAGCTTTCAAAGACCGCAAAGCTTTCGGTTTTCAATATCGGTCTTTGTTCCGATCCTCACCTGTGGTTATGAGTCTTAAGTGACGACTGAAAGAACACTGTCAAAAGAACAAACGGCAGAGATGGGATATTTGCAAAGAGTTCTCGGTGTGAGACTTCGTGACAAAGAACACAGGTCTGAAATCAGTAAAGCCCGAGACATCAAGCCACTTCTTCGAATCGAGAGATCCCAGCTATGTTAGTTCAGTCATGCATCCAGAATGTCCCAGGAAAGAATGGCGAACTAAGTCCTTCAAGCTACAGTCTAATTTTCACTGACAATTGGTTTACCTGGTGTACGATGGCTTTTTGTATTGCTTCTGCTTGTTAGCTGAGTCATACGAAATAATAAAACATTACCATTCTACACCCAAGGAAAAGTTGCCCAGAGTTCGTCCAAGGACCAGGTGGTGTGAATACATCTCCGACCTTGCTTGGTACCGTCTTGGATTGGAGCGAGCAGAACTATCTGAAATTGCTATTGATCGTGAGGAATTTCGTGTCCACCTAGAACTGCTGCCCTCGCGACTTTCCCCAAAGGAAAGCCGGGCACGAAAATGAGGGGATGAATGAGTATGCAGGCCTACATTTAACCTTTCTATTTATGGAATTGTCTTTAGTTTGTTTGCCAAAAGTGAATGTCGTATTCAAATAATTAAGCATATTTGGACGGAAACTAGCGTTTTGTGAAGATCAGTTAAAAGTATCAGACATAGAAGGGAAAATGGTGTTGACAACCTAAAGCTTCACCACGACAGCCTTTTAAAAACCTTAGAAAAACAGTCTATGCATGTGGATGCTTGTTCTCGGTACGGGTGTTCTTGTCCAACCCAAGCACTTGTCATAGAGCAGTGACGTTATCAAGTCAGAAACATATGTGATATTGCTGTATACGTCCTGTACAGAAAGAAATGACACAGGGACGACGAAACGACGGTGTTTATCCCTTTTAAAATTCTCGGGAGACTCATTTAAGCTGGTGTCGATCCAACCATCGACCCACTGTTCCCACAGGATCAGGGGCGCTTTTGACACCGGAGGTCGACCGTAGACCAGTCCCCTGTTGACACAGGCATTGAGGATAGCTTTTTGGCTAAAAAGAAGGCCGTAGCTGTGTTTGTCAACCTCACAGCAGCCTATAAAACTGTATGGCACCGCGGCTTCACCTGCAAGCTGCTGCGATTGCTGCCTGATAGACACATGGTCCACATGATCATGGAGATGGTTGGCAACCATTGCTTTACCCTTGTCACCGGAAACGCCAAAAGGAGCAGGTTACGACTCCTCAAGAACGGCGTTGAAAGTTATTTTCACACATAGAAAAACAGAAAAACTGTGGGTTGACAAAGGTCGAGGGTTTTATAATAAACACGTAAAAGAGTTGAGTGTTAAATTGTACTCAATAGAGAACAAGGAGAAATCTTCAGTGGTTGAACGTTGGGACAGGACGATGAAAAAGCGAATGTACACGTATTTCACAGCAAACAACACTCAGAAATATATTGACGTTCTGGACTAGTTCGTTAAGAAATGCAACACCACAAGGCATTCATCTATCAAAATGACTCCTGATGAAGCAAGCAAAAAAGAAAACGAACTGACAGTTTTTATAAATCTCTATCCATTTGAAAGGCTGCCATCAAAACCTGCGAAATTCGCAATTGGAGACAAAGTCAAAATCCGCAAGAAAAAAGGGGTCTTTGAGAAAGGCGACATGCCGAACTTGACTGAAGAGATTTTCATTGTTTCAAAAATACACAAACCCAATAAGTTACAAAATATCTGATTGCAACAATGAAGAGATTCAGGGCACGTTTTGTGAACAAAAGCTTCAGAAATCAAACGAAGAGGTGTTCAGAATCGAAAAGGTTGTGAAAAAAGCAAAACGACATCGCTGATAAAATGGAAAGGCTGTCCAGAAACTTTCCACTCATGGGTTAACAACAAAGAACTCATTAAACTTCAACTCAACTATAAATTGTGAAAAAAAGTTTGAACACCGTTCTAACGGACCTTTCGTTGGCTCCGCCTCCGCTTGCACTCATGACTCTGTCCAAAAATTTTGGACCTCCACCCAAAAATTTTGAGCTTCCACCCAACAATTTTGGACTCTTTCCAAACTGTTTGCGCTCAAATATTTGAACATACAACAAATGCCCTTTCTAAAAATCAAAGACCCAAAGAAGAGAGATGCGCTTGTTGCTGAATTTCTCAAAACCAAAAACAAAATTCAAAACGATTTTCCCTCAGAACGATTAGGTGAACAGTCAATTTATGAAGATTTTTGAAAGATCTTTAAATATTGACGTTATGAAATTTGTATATTTTTTGGCGTTGTAAGTTTTCATTGTACTTGGTTTGTAAAGGTCATGATATAGTCAGCCTTTGGCTCCTTCATAACAATCATACCCCAAAGTTAAGGTGTTCTAAGATATCTTTAAACTTTTATTAGTAAATCATCTCCATGAAATGCAACTTTGGCATTGCCAAGATAAAGTTGTCCATCTCTGTCTTGGAGTCCAAAAGCTTTGTCAGCTTCTTTTCCACGTGATTTTCTAAGATATTGTTTAGCTATTTCACCTGTATTAGGAGGAAAAGGTTCAAGTTCATCTTGCGCTTCTTGCTGTTAAGCAGATGTACTTTCATTTGCTGTTTGAAGTGACTCAAGTTTTGAAACAATATTATCAGCAACACCAGCCGAAGACTTTTTTGTTGTTCGGTTATTGGTTTAAAGAGAAAAGTCTTCGAAGAAAATCAGAACCTGTGACTTCTGGAGCAGGAGTCTTTCTATCAAGTGACCAGAACGCCCATTTCAAACGACTTGAATCGTTGTTGGCAAGTCAAATGGCTTTGAACGACTTGAATCGTCGTTGGCAAGTCAAATGGCTGGTAACACTGGTGTTTGAAACGAAATCGTCTCAATTTGTGTTAAACTTTTGCGAAAAATGTCATTACTTGCGACGCTTACAAAAAACTTATTACTCTCATTAAATAAATAAAAGGATGCTTATTATAAAACGTGGGTATAAACGAAAATATCAAGTCGGTGGCTCTGGAATTTTTTCAAAGCTCATAGACTTTTTGTCAAAGTTCATCAGTAAAAAACAAGTTGTTGACACGGCTTTGAATATTGTGAGAATAACGGGACAAAAAGTTGGACAGAAAGCAATTGATTTTGCGAGTTCGAAGCTAACCCCAAAATCCCAACATATTTTGTCAAAAATTGTATCTTCAACGCCTACGCAAGTGTCAACGTCACGGGTCAACTAAGGGAAAATACCAACCACTTTGCTCACAAATTTGAACAATTTAATTGCTGGGTTGGGACAACGTGCAATCAAAATTCAAGACATCGTCAAATGATTGAACCAGAGATAATGAACAAGCAACAAATACTCCTATATGATAAAACAATGGACATTTTTACCATTACTGAAAAAAATTTGGTTGACGAATCTATCGAAAAATATGAATTTCATGAATATACTCCTATCGTTGGCACTAATCCCAATAACCCTGTGTAAATCAGAATTAACATAGAAACACAAGATTTGTTCATGCATCCATGCGAGTCTTATCTGGCTGTCGACGGCAAGCTGGTGAAAGCGGCTGATGATGCTGTGTATGCAAATGCAGGCGTAATTACACTTACTAACAATGCCATGATGCATCTTTATAGTAATATAGAGTATCAACTGTCAGGACAAGAGATTGAATCACTTTTTACCCAGGACAACAACAATGCGTGGGTTGCTGAAATACCCAGGAGACGTTTTTCAAAATAGTTGGGTTTTGAGCCAATTGTGGTATAAAGATTCAACAGACCATGCAGCAATTTCTGGAAATAATAAAAATAGTGGCTTTCTGGCAAGGCATAGCTGTATCATTAAAAAAACAGACCCAAATAGCACTTTTAATTTCCGTATGCCTTTGAAACACATTTTTGGGTTCTGTGATGATTACGATAAAGTTGTTTATGGCTTCAAATATCAACTAACGTTGGTGAGGAAAGGTGACAATGACGCAAATTGCAGAGGTGCTGCGGCTGATGCTGGGAAAGTTGTTTTGAAATAATTGTCATGGCCCATGCCGCATGTGCTTCCGACGCTTGAACAAAAACTTGCGTTGTATATAACAATTGAGTCAAAAGCAGCTATTTCAATGGGTTACAGAATGATTCAACGCGATTCAATTCCAGTTGTTCAAACAATAAATTTTATTTGGCGTTTGAACGTAAAGTCAGCCCCTGAAAAACCTCGTTGGATAATTATGGCTTTTCAAACAGATAAATCAGGATACTAAGAACACAACTTAGGTGTGTTCGACCATTGCACTCTCGCCAACATGTTTGTGATGCTGAATAGTCGACATTACCCAGAAAACGATTATGACAACAATTTCACGCAACAAAAGTTAGTAGAACCTATGGCGATGCCGCATCGTTTTGAACAAAATTTTACAAAATGTTGAAGAGTTGGTTTCTTCTCCGAACATCGCTCCAGCAGATTATGAAGAGTTGTTTCCATTTTTGTATTTGACGTTTCAAACAATAAGAAAAACTTAAAAACTCTGTGACAGATATACACATTAAGGCATCTTTTGGTGGTCCTAATAATGTGCCAGCAAATACAGAAGCTTAAGCGGTTGTGATTTCAGACAAAAGTTTGATTTTCCAGAGCAATGGCAACAAGATGCATGTGGAATATTGGGTTGAGCATTGGGATGAGTATTAGGTTAAATATTAAGTTTGGAATTGGTTAGTTATTAAACAGTTAAAAAAGTTTTTTTTCTTATTTCTCTTTGCTATTTCTGATGCTGAAATGGTAAAGATTTTTTTTGAAACTATGAAGTTTGATATTGATAAATTTAAGTTAAAGAATTTTTTACCCTATAATAAAATACAAAAAAATGCCGTGAAGAAACAGCAATAAAACATTTCTGTTTAACAAAATAGATTCTTAAAGAATTTTAGATGTAAGAGCATTGTTATTTGACAGGTCTGATGAGACGTCAAATGTTCAAATAATGAGAAAAATGGAGTGTGTTGAAGAATTAACAGAAAATTTAATAGATGAAATATATGACTTGAGATATAGGCTTATGATTGATAGTTTTTCGATCAATAATCCTGATGATGTTTCTAGACTTCAAGAACTAATTCCTCGTGTTTGTGACAACGAAAGCGTAATTACAGAAGAAAAATTAAAAGAACTTGAAAACATTTGTTTATATAGTTACACTACATATTAAAGCGAAGAGGTTGCTGACATTGTAAAGTCTTTTCATAGTTTTTATTCAAAATAGTAATTGATGATATTTTCAATGATTATTTCAACAACGAAGAAATGGTTTGTCGTTGGTTGGGAAATCACTCCACTCTAGTTGATAAAATCAGAGAATTTCCAAGAATTTACAGAGGTGAAAAATTTAATAAAACCTTTAATTTTTGGTTTTGTGATAATCATAATTATTTCAATAATAATCCTTCACTAATATAAGCTATTCTTGCTAGAGCTACAAACCACATGGTCTGAGGCGAAGTCCGTGCGGTCGGTTATGAAACAACAAATGAAACAAGGTTTGAAAGTGAACAACATGAAGAAACAAACAAAAAATCAGAAATCGTTTCATGTAAATTTAGTTTGATACACATCCAAAAAGTTGCATTTACAAGTTGTGGACATTGCACTTGTATTAGTTGCGCTGATAAACTGCAAGATTGTCATACTTGTAGAAAAAACATTTCAAAAAAGATAAAAATATGTTTTTAGTTGACCTTTGGGGGCAAAGCCCAAAGAAAAGTTAAACAAACTTAAAAGAAGTTTTGTCGTAATATAAATGACCAATTAAACAAATCAAGGTATCAATATTTCAAGACCAACAATGATGAGTGTTTTGACAGATGCAAACGTCTTAGGGGTGGCTCATATGAACAAAAAACAAATGTGGAAAGGGATAGAAGAAAAAGGTCTTGTTGAAAAGGTAATTGAACTGAGAAAAAAGCAAGATAAAACACATAGTTCAAGAGTACTGGAGGTTATAGACCATGAAACAAATGAAACAAAATATTTTCCAAGTTTGACAGAGGCTGGAAAATATTATGACAAGTGTTGCACTTACTTTACGTATTACAGCGAGCGAGTATGTAAATTTAATGGAAAAAAGTGAAAATTAATGTAATTATTAATTAAAATGAGATTATGTTTATCAATCTTTCTTGAGATTGCTAAACTTAGTTCAATAAAATTTTGCCACCCTATAATAACAGAGTAAATGATGGTAACTTTAAAATACTTGAAACAAGTAGCAAAAGGAAATATTATTAAAAACTATTCAAAACTCCAAAAAGAAGCTTTGCAAACGCTTTTGAGAGAACGTCTTCCACTTGGCGTCTTTGTTGAAGAAATTGAAACACATAATTGAGAAGAAATTGTTAGAAGATTAAACGGATACAGAGCGAGCAAAGGGGCTGGAACAAACACAGTGGTCGGTGCAAGTGGACTGGGTCCGTCGCGCTCCGTTCGCACGAGCGATCACAGTCTGTTGGATAGCAACAATCCAGAAATTAATGTTCAAACGCTTCAACCGACGCACTACGTTCTGTCACCACCACGTCAAGCATCAAAAAAAGCTAGCTGGGAAAATGGGTAACTCGCTGTTGCGACTTTTTCAAAAGCCTGTAAAAAAGCCAATAAGCAACGCTTGGAAGAACTTCAAGATTAAAGTCATGAGTTTGTATCCGAAAAAGTTGAGCGCGAGCGGTGAAGAAAGCAAAAAATCTGCTTTGAAAGGTTTTGCAACACAACACACGATCAAATCACCGAAAAATCAAACCTTGACCCCAAGACATTTTTGGTGGCTGTTAAACAAAAAGCTCTGGAAAAATTTAAACCACAGACAAAGGTCAGAATTCTTCCGAGAACAAGAATGGAATACGCTGTTTGGGGTCGTCCATAAATGACGTCACACCTTAAGGGGGGGATGGGGTCACCAGATTTGTGACAAATTGTGACAAGGGGGATGGGGGGAGTCACTAGTTTTGTGATGTCACACGAGTCGTATTGATATTCATGCTACACGCAGTCATACCAGAAGGGAAAGGTATGGAGGCCGATATGTTTCTATTCCATTTGCAATAGTTTTCTGTTGCAGCCAATGAGGAAATTTTTGTCAATGTCGCTAATGGGTTAATTGTTTTTGCAGTATATTCCGTTAGCCGGTCAATCTTTGTTGGATTTACAGCTAATGGCTAACTATATTGTTGTCTGTCAATGTGGCCAAAACTCATTTGATAAAATGTATTGACTCCCAACTCCATCTACTGGACCAAAAAGTTTTAGATTTCGACGCCCGATTCTGTGCAGGATTTTTTAGCTGTTTGGCAAGCATGCCACAGTTTTATTCTCAATTTCTGGCAATCAATATAGGCGAGCTCTGGAATACCTGAAGTTAAAAGCGGGCTTCACCCTTCCATCTCTACCTGGAGGTGCATTATTAATTAAGCTTTCCACACATCCTGAAAACTTCAGAATCATTTCCTATAATTTACATTTTTATTTTTGAGGTAAAAATTGTTGCAACATATGCAATTGCTACCACCACCTTCAGTATGAGGGGGATTTTGACCTGAACCCATTACAGTAAGTAGCTTGAAACTCGTGACTCATAAAAGCATAACCATGCTTCAAAATAATTCACATTCAAAGCAGACCCGTTCATAACAGACCTCTCATAACAGACCATTCAAAACAGACCACGTTCATAACAGACCCATTCATAACATCAACAGACCTGTTAAAAACAGACCACTTTAATAACGGACCATGTTCATAACAGACACGTTCATAACAGACCCGTTCGTAACAGACCACGTTGATAACGGACCCCTTCTTAATGTCTATTGACGTGTGGACGCTAAAAGTCCAAACCATTTTGCCCAACACCCTTTGCCCCTTCCGGCCCTAGGTACGAACAGAAGCTGTTATGAATGTGGTGTCTTTGTCTTTTCGTAAAACTAGAATATGTCTTTGGTATTCATCGCCAATGCGGAGAATGTGAAAAGTGCAGAGTGGTAAGATGAAGATAATCTGGATATAAGTGAAATGATAACTCCAGAAAAAAGTTGCTCTGGTAGTAAAATGCCAGTTTACATCATAACTGAACATTTTTTCCTCTCCATGGGAAAATGCATGAAGCTAAGTAAACATTTAGGTGGGGAGAAGCTTGGCTTAAGACGTTACTACTTTCGTTTTCAACAGATACGGATAGCTGGAACCAGTGGTGGTATCCAACCGGCAGAAAGCGGTTCTTGAAATTACGAGAAGTCAGCTGATCGATTGTTGAATTGTATGTGTTATATCTTGCTTGACTTCAATTCGAAAATTATTTCATGAGACCCAACAATTTCAGTGATTCGTTTGTTTTCTGTAGTAGGATGTTTTGTTTTATTTTGCAGACCAGTGAGTGTTTTTGTTTAGTGTCGCTGACTTATAAACACTCGGTAGTTGCAACAGTTTGTTGAAACGCCGTAACCTCTGTGAAAAACATAAGCAGTTGTGGACCTCAAAAGTCCACAGTGATTATTTCATTTTTGTGGTCTACGGATCGGTGTTTACTGCGCACAGATCACAACAAAAAAGTGAAGCCTCCCGTGAATCACGCGCCGATCTCGAAGGAAACAGTTTTTAGAAAAATTCATTTCATCTTCGCCTATGCAGAAACCATCATTAAACGTTTCTCGAAAGGAGTGATTTACCGTCCTGTGTTGCATTTGCACGCCATAGCCTACTTGTTTTCTGTGCGGTATTGTGAAATCGTTTTTGCAGATAGGCTACACTGCAATGCAAAAAGTTCGTATGATTTGTTTTTGCTTCTGTATTGCAAAGCGACCACCACGGTAAATCCATGCACAGGACTATAACCGCAATCAGTCATTGTCAACATTCCCACAACGCAATTCATTCGTTTCGGTTTTCAACAAAGTAGAAAAACTTTGCTTCTTAATTTTTGCTGAGCAACTTGTGCAGCAGGCCCGTAACCAGCCCCCCTGGAAAATGTGAAATTTTTCGCTCCCCCCTAGAAAATGTGTTGAGCATAGCTGAAAACTATTAGACATTGTTTAAAAATTTTGGGCCCCTCTCAGAAAACTCTTCGGAACCCTGGTGTCCCAAGCTGATTGCTGGCCTGGTGTGCAGTATTTTCGACATTTTACGAATAGAATGTTGGTCTTGCCACAGATGAAAAATATAAAACAGATGAAAAATTTTGTCTAGGCAGACACAAAATAGATGGAAATTTGCAAATGCAAATGTAAGGGGGGGGGGAGATTTGCAAATTGTGACGTTATATTTGAAGGGGGGTTAAATACTTGTGACGAAATGTGACAAGAGGGGGAGGAGGTAGATTTTTGCCCAAAATAGTGTGACGTCATTTATGGACGGCCCCTTTCTGCTGCAGGTGACAAAACCATTGTTGAAGTGAGAAATATTCAGTCAAAAACATAAATTGTTCTCGAATCAACTAATTTGGATGAATTATGGAATGAAATGTTTGAACAGGTTCTTTAAAACTTGGCAAAACTTGAAATGGCTACTGGAAGTGGCTGGAAATTTGATTCGATCGTGTCTCTTGATATTCACACAGTGAAATACAAACCTATGAGAGGAGGTTCATGGGTTCTGTTGCCAAAGTTTTTCGCTGGCAAAAATGCTTTGGTTAACATGAAAAACAAAGACAACCAATGTTTTGAATACTGTGTTGCAAAAGACTTAAATCTTACGAAAATTAATCTTGAACGAATAACAAAAGATTAGGAGAACATGCAAAATCACTTAATTTTTCCGGAATCGAGTTTCCTGTGAACTTGAAAGATATAGATACATTTGAGAAAAATAAACATGAGATTGCCATGAATGTTCTTGTTACGAAAGCACGACCGGAGGGAGAGAAAGCGGTGCGCCAGGCGAACAGGCAGAAAAAAACATCTTTCTGTTGAGAAATTCCGAGTTGACGGAAAGAGAACACAAAGTTAATTTCGTACTTCTTGAAGCCGCGGTCGGTGACACTTTCGCTTGCAAGCTTTATGTTGTGATCAAAGATTTGTCGAGGCTTTTGTCAAGCCAAACTTCTGGTCATAACGGAAAAAATTTTCTACTTGAGATGCTTGAATCATTTTTCAAAGAAAGAAATATTGGATAAACATCTTGAATATTGTAAAAATCATGCAGCAGTAAAAATCAAGATGCCTAAAAAAGGTATAGACAGTTCAGTTTCAGAGTGTGAAAACCACAAGCATTCAATGAGAGTTCCAATCACTGTTTATACAGACTTTGAATGCTTCGCTAAAATGATTGACACTTTTCAGCCAAATCCAGAAAAAAGCAACACAAAGCAATGGCAGAAGCATAACCCTTCGGGTTTTTGTATGTATGTTATTTGTTACGGAAAGGAGCTTGAACCAGTTTTGCATACTAAGCAATCTGATGACAAAAACATTGCACAGATTTTTGTAGAAAAAGTTCTGAAGGAAATTGAAAAAGTTTGGTCTTCAGAAATTAAACCAATGATTGTGACAAACTAGGACAGACTCTCCTCCGAACACGCAATAGAATGTTGGATCTGTCAAGAAGATTTTGAAGAAGATGATAAAAGGGTAAGAGACCATTGTCATAACCCTGGACGTTTCAGAGGTGCTACTCACAAAAATTCAACGCACTCTACATGAAACCAAAGTTCACCCCAGTGATGCTTCATAATTTGAGTAGTTATGATGCACATTTGTTTGTGAAAAATTTAAGTGGAAGTTTGATTGTAGCCCAATTACTGAGGAAAAATATATCAGATTCTCTGAACGGATTTATGATAATAAAAATGGAAACAATAAATTTAAATACAAATTTCGGTTCGTTGACAGTTTCACGTTTATGGACAGAAGTCTTGACAAACTTGTAAACAACCTTGAACCGAATAAATTTATACACACAAGGCAAACATTTGGGGATGACTGCAAACTCTTGTTGCGAAAAGGTGTATTTCCATACGACTGGTTTGATTCTTTTGAGAAATTGAGTGAAAAACAACTTCCACCACAAGAAGCATTTTATTCAAAGCTAAATGGTTGTGACATCACAGATGAAGACTATGAATATGCAAAAAAAGTTTGGAAACATTTTGGAATGAAACGTTTTCGCGAATATCATGACTTGTATCTTAAAACTGACGTATTGCTTCTAGCTTCTGGACACACCAGAAAACAGTTCCAGGTGATGGGAAATACAACTTATTTAGTGTTGCTACACACGAATTAGGCCATGCTTTGGGTCTTTACCACTCCAACGAAAAAGATTCTGTCATGATACCTTTTCACAAACATGGTCGGTTTTTGACGGAAAACATGCATGAAATTCCAGTTGAAAGTGACAAAGCCCCGCTTCAACATATGTATGACATACCAACCGAAGGAAAGAGTGTAGAAGTGAGAGCAGTGTTTTACTCCAAAAAAGCAAAAGTTGATTAGAAAAAATGTCAAAAACCCTCAGCCTGAAGAAGTCAAGATTGTTTTTACTCTGAAGCCGAGATTTTTAGGAAAAGCTACTGAGAGTACTGAGACATCTGGAGATTCTGCGAACTCCGACGAAAATCTTGAAGTACAATTCGAAGCATAAATGAAAAAATTACTGAAACGGTTGACCAGTTTGGATATGCGGAAATTAATTGAGGAGTGGTTTGAAACAATGATTACAATTGCATAAATAGCATTGAATAGAAATAAATAGAATTGAATAGGTAGTGGAATAGAAAAAAGAGCTTGGTGGACAACAAGCTATTTAATGTTTTTGAGCACATGCCGAAGAACAAAATCCAATGGACACTGATTTTGGAATGAATATGTGTGTGATAGTTATCAGTTGTTTATCAGCCGCTCTCGCTGATATTGATAAGTGATTGGCGAGAAAACACGGTGCAGGGGCTCAGGCTGCGCTCTCACCCAGCCTCGCGGATATTGTATAGATTTCTGAATGAGCGTGGGATAAATGAGAGAGAGCGGGTGGGTGTGGTTTTAAAGTTTTTTAAAGTGTATTTTGTGTGTTTTAAGGGTTTAAAGTGTTATTTAAAAAATGACTGATTTCATTCAATTTTCACCAATTTTTTCGGATTTGTGAGATTTTTTCGGGATTTTGTTCATCTGTGAATGCTCAAAGATAGAACATAGCTTGTTGTCCATCAACTCTCTTTTATATTCTACTATTTAGAATTTTTTACTGACCGTACTTTTTTACTGACCGAGCAGTGGTTCTTAACCTTTTCTCTACCACGACCCCTTGAAGTATTGGCCTTTATTTCGCGACCCCTGACAATAATCAAGTTGTGCAAGCAAATATATTTATTGGTTAATTTATTGATCAAACTGTGCACGTTGCAGAGCACATAAGAGCCCGCGCCCCCTTGAAGTGTATTGACGCCCCACTGAGGAGGCGCGTTTCCGGTTAAGAACCACTGTTTTAGAGCGCCAGTATCGTCATTTTCGGCTTAGCACAAATTAATTAAAGTTTTCCTTTTTTTCCCTTGCAGCAGTGCGAGAGTGGGCCTCACAAGTGAATTAGGCTAGGGCCTCGCATCAGCTAAATCCGGCCCTGCTGTGGAGCTTTAACTATGACTTTCCTGGGAAACAGAAGCTTAGAATAATGTGATATGACAACGGTAATAAAACGAATACATCTTTTTGAACCTCATAATCTATAAAATGTTAAAAAAAGTTTTTTGACAGTTTTTAACAGTAACGTGTTGTAATAACAGCGTAATTTACAGCTTTAGGTTTTCTTGCTTTTAGTTAACTTACTAGAAAGTATTTTGGAAATTGAAAGAAAAATGTAACTTTCCAGTTGAGTACTTTATGGCAAAAGGATTAAAAGAAACAAAGGGGGTTGTCGTAAAATCTGATTTAATTTGTTGCAAAGACAGTAACTGCTTACCATTATGCTTTTTTCTGGATTAATTTTTCTCTGAGAACTTCACAATTTTCCAATATCTTGTATTTCGAGACTGGGTTCGAAAGCAACCATCATTTAAATGCGGAAAATGGTACACTTCACCCACCTGGAGGAAAGAATAATTCTTTCAGAGGTAGTTTCAATTTTTTGATGTTTCCAGAATGTTCCGGTGAAGACAGTTGTGGATCATCATCTAAAAATGGTAGAGCATTTTATAAAATGGTATTACCATAAAAATGGTATTTTTATTAGATGCATTCTGAACTGACAAACATTCCACTGACAGATATAAAAGTTTTAAAGCAAATTTTTGAGAGTTGATACCGGTTGTCAGTGTGAAAATTATTTGTTAATGCACCCAAGATTGAAAGATAGCAGGTTGTTTTTGCGCTATTTTCCAATGAACAAAGTCAGAGAATCTTCAATTTTTCAAGAAAAGCAGACCAAGATTCGAAACCAATATATTATAAAGAAAGCTGACCGAGAGAGATTTTTTATCTTGGATAACAACAATTACAGGCTCTTGATTTGCAGCAGGCTTTTTGAGAAATCTCCTGCCTGATTCTGCACCCATTTTCTTGCAATGATTCAAGCTTGCACTCATCATTCAGCAATAACAGCTAAGTCACAGCAGTGACCCACACCAAGCAAATCAATCACAATTCATTGCGTTAAGGAAACTAGTTTCGTGTGTAACACATCGCCAGTTCTGCGCAAAAGTCGTCATGGAAACAAATAGAAAAACTCTGTACTGCTGCTAGGGTCAAAACTCAAGATTACAAAATTGAGCTCAATTAGAACTCCTCCACTAAACACAGCTACAAAACTTTTATACAAACCCGCTGCTAGAGACTGTAATTGTTGTTTTCGATAAGAGGTGGCACATCCCAGCCTTTGGTGCTTCACATTAAGGTTTGAAAAAACTTCAATTGTAAAGTTTGAGAGACAAAGGAAAGACTTGCGAATTGTTGCTTGAAACCTTTTGCATGGAAAAACTGAACAATCGGTGACTTGTGCCCTATGTATAGTATAAACTTTAAAACCGAATGTTCCTGTTTGCATTACCGTCGACACTTAGCTTGAGTTGTCTTCCTAGGCTTTTTTCACTGCCCGTTACGGTCTGTTGTAAACCACGTGATCGTATGGGACAAAACCATGCGAAAACGCGGATAGATTTTTTGTCAATCAGTAAACTGAATAGCCGGTTGTGATACAGGTTTGTTTAACAGTTTGGTAGCTGTGTTTAGTGGAGGAGTTCTAATTGGGCTCAATTTTGTAAACTTGAGTTTTGATCTTAGCAACAGTACGTAGTCTTTCTATTTGTTTGTATATCGACTTTTGCTCAGGACTGATGATGTGTAACACGCGAAACTAGTTTCCTTAACGCAATGAATTGCGATTGATTTGCTTGGTGTGGGTCACTGATGTGACGTAACTATTATTTTGGATAAATCACATTTTTGCAAAAATATCTTTTTTGATATTTCTTGACTGATGCAATGTCAGAAACATACAGTAGTTATCAAACTGTTTATGTACTTCAGCATATCAACGACGTCCCACAGGGATCTGTCTTGGTGCCCCTTCTCTTCAACATCTACATCTCTGACCTGCCAACCACCGTCTCAAGAAAGTATGCATATGCTGACGACCTAGCAATCATGTATGCTGATGGAGACTGCCAGGCGGTGGAAGGGATGCTGACCAAGGACATGGCAACTGTAGGTGGAAACCTCCAGACTTGGAAGCTAAATCTCAGCACTACAAAAACGGTGTGGGCACCCTTCCATCTTCACAACAAGGAAGCTAAACGTGAGCTTAAAGACAAATACAACACTGAAACCCTGCCCTTCTGCTCCGAGCGCAAATACCTCGGAGTAACGTTGGACTGGTCGCTCACGTATTGCTGACACCTTGAGTCACTTCGCAAGAAGCTGACATCACGCGTCGCACTCCTGAGGCGGCTTCCCGGCTCTGGTTGGGGCGCTGGAGCAACAACTCTGCGAATAGCCACCATAGTCCTG